>B570J29032_109959346_pt1 | contig 22962 bp, 21 predicted proteins | sample LakMenEpi16Nov12_FD_29032 | JGI IMG/M metagenome (IMG submission 29032) | reverse complement strand
AAAAAAATATTTTCGTTTGATTAACAAAAAACATCCGATAACTAATAACCAAATTATTTTTAGGCGAAAAAGAATAAATCAAGACGAAATGCTTGGCTTATATCAAGAAAGTAATATTTTGCTAGATTTGGTAAGAAAAAACCAAATAGGCTTAAGTTTTAGAATCTTTGAAGCCATGGCTTTAGGAAAAAAAGTAATTACAAGTAATTCCGCGCTATCAACTTATGATTTTTATAATGAATACAATTATTTGATTATTGGTGAAGATTTAGAAAAAATAGAAGATTTTGTAAATAAACCCTATCAAAAACCTACTAAAGAATTGTATCAAAAATATACTATTGCACAATGGGTTAAAGATGTTTTTAAATTAACATAAATATGCTAAAATTTTATTTTGAAGACGGTCTTTTGCCACATATTGATAGTTTTTTTAAAAATCATATAAACCATCAAGTCGTTGATCAAATTCAAGACTGCGATTATGTCATTTCTGCAAAAATAAACACTGGCGAATATAGTAGTAAAACCATACAGAAAGCTATAAATAGCTATAAAAATAATCCAAAAAGAGTCATTATTTTTTTGGTTAGCGATACGTCAAAAAAATTCAATATACCAATAAACGTTTTGTTATTCAGAACCTCTTTATTAAAATCAAGAAAAAATCCTAATGAATTTGTCTTGCCATATATTTTTGAGAAACCGCTAGACTTTCATATTTTAGATAAAAGTACGAGACCAAAAATTGGATTTTGCGGACAAACACAGCATAATATTGGCAAAAGAAAAACCTGCATGAAATTCTTTGAGCAGAATAAAATGTTTGAAACGAATTTCATTGAAAGAAATGGTTTCTGGAATGGCAAGCCAAATGACGAAAGTTTAAAAAAAGAATTTGAAAATAATATCTATCAAAATCATTTTAATTTGGCCAACAAAGGAAGAGGAAACTTCTCTATTAGGTTTTATCAAGTATTAAGTGCTGGTAGAATTCCTGTGGTCTTAGATACTAATATTGTTTTGCCTTTTGCTGATGAAATAGACTATAAGAAACATATTATCATTTCAAAATCACCAAAGATCTTGGTTGAAAAAGCAATATCTTTTTATCAAAGTCATACTAACGAAGAAATGATGGCTTTGCAAAAAAGAAATTATCAATTGTATCAAGATTTTTTTACCTTTGAGGGCTATGGTAGGAAGCTTGAGCAACTATTAATAAATTTTGAGCCAAAAGTAGGCTTCAAAAATTGGTTTTATAAATTTTTTCCACTATGAAATCGCCATTAACTAAAGTTTGCGCAAGGAAACACCAATGAAGATAGGCGATTCCATATGACCTTTAAAAAACTATAATTATCTACATATGAAAATTTCAGTCGCTTTATGTACTTATAATGGTCAGAAGCATCTTGTTGAACAATTAAATTCAATCATCAATCAAACTAAAAAGGTAGATGAAATAATTATATGTGATGATTTGTCAACAGACGATACGATAAAAATCATTGAAAATTTTATTAGTAAAAATCCACAGCTCATTCATTTGCATATTAATGAGGTGAATTTAAGAAGTAATAAAAATTTTGAGCAGGCGTTGCAATTAACAACTGGTGATTACATATTTTTTGCTGATCAAGACGATATATGGCAGCAGAATAAAGTTGAAAAGATGCTTAATTTTTTCAACGAAAATCCCACTGCGCAAGGCGTTTTTAGCAATGCTGAAATGATAGATGAAAACGGCACAAAACTCATTCAAGAGTATAGCTTATGGTCTAGTGTAAACTTTTTTGTAGAACTATTCCCAAAACCTATTGATTTGTTTAATATTTTAATCACTAAAGGCAATTACGTAACTGGCGCCACATTATGTATTAAAAAAGAAGTAAAAGCGTTTTGTATACCATTTAAAGTTTTAGAAAAAGACTTTTTACATGATGAATGGCTTGCTTTTGTCTTGTCAAAAAGGAAAACTTTGTTTTATATCAATGAAAATCTGATAAGTTATAGGATACATGCCAATCAGCAAATGGGTGTTGGCAATGTGGAAAGAAATTTCAACATGATGAATACTTTTAAACATCAGGTCAGTTTAATGTTTAATCATCAAGAAACCAAGAGGTTTAAGGACTTAAAGTTTATTACAAAAAATTACAAAAGGCAATACTTAAAATTTAAAAAATTACATGAGGTTTTTCAAGATGAAAATTTTGGAATTTTAGAAGATCAAATGAAATCTAAATTTGCGCATTACCGCTTAAAACTTAAAAAGTCAAATCCTTTGTTATATGCTCTACGAGAATTAAAATTTTCAATAACTGGCAAAAATAAATTCTAAACCATGATAAAAAATTTTGTTTCGATAATTATTCCCTTCTATAATAATCATGATACGATTAATGAAACCTTGACTAGCGCATTTAGTCAGTCGCATCCAAACATTGAAGTCATTTTGATAGATGATGGTTCAATCATACCTTATAAAAAAACGTTAGAAAACCAGAATTTTAAACATTTTAGACAAGAGAATAAAGGTGTTTCTGCTGCAAGAAATCATGGCGCCAAAATGGCATCAGGAGAATATTTGCTATTTTTGGATGCAGATGATTTGATAGATTCTCGTTATGTTGAGAAATGTTTAAACGAATTTTCGAAAAATAAAAATGTAAAAATAGTCTATGCCAATGCGATGAAATTTGGCCATGAATCTCAACCATGGATTTTACCAGATTATAAAGGCTTTGAAAATTTTTTAATTGAAAACTGCATCTACATTTCTGCCCTAATCAAAAAGTCTGATTTTGACCAAGCCCAAGGTTTTGATGAAAATTTAATTTTTTATGAGGATTGGGATCTATGGATTTCCATATTAAAAAATGGTGGTGAAGTGATAAAAATTGCGGAACCTCTATTTTTTTATAGAATCCATGCTAAACCAGAATCTGCGTCGGGAAAGGCCATTGAAAATCCAAAAATCCATCATCAAAATCGGCTGAAAGTTTTTGTTAAACATTATGATGTGTATGAAAAACACATCGCAAACTTTGAACACATTTTTTTATTTTTTATCGAACAAAAAAACAAAAAGAACCAATCCTTTTGGACAAAGTTTCTAAAATAGAATATTAATCTTAAATTTGCGCGTTTTATATTCATTTTTTTAGCTTAATAAAAATAATTATCTCTTAATAATTTCAAATGGTTTTTAGTAGTCCGACATTTCTTTTAATGTTTTTGCCAATTTTTTTGATATTATATTTTTTGTTAAAACCAAAATATAGAAATATACTGATTTGTGTTGCGAGTTTATATTTTTATGCATTTGGAGAGAAATATTTAGTGATTTTACTACTGTTGAGTTCAATGATCAATTATTACTGCGGGCAAATCATTGAAAAAGGTCAACGTAAAAAAGGGCTTTATTTAGCCATTTTCTTTAATTTTCTCACACTAGGATTTTTTAAATACTTCAATTTTTCATTTGATAACCTGCAGTCATTCATCAATCTTTTTGGCGTCAACACAAATTTTGCCGAAGCTTTACCAATCATAGCCTTACCTATTGGCATAAGTTTTTTTACATTTCAAGGTATGTCTTATGTCATAGATGTTTATAGAAATGATGTTAAAGCAAGTAAAAACTTTACCAATTTTTTGGCTTATATAACAATGTTTCCGCAATTAGTGGCTGGCCCGATTGTACGTTATATTGATATTGAAAAACAGCTAAATAAGCGAGAAGTAACTGTAGAAAATTTCGCACTTGGCCTTGAACGATTTATTGTTGGTTTAGCAAAAAAAATGTTAGTAGCAAATACCTTTGGTTTGGTTGCAGATATGATTTTTAAAAACCAAGTCAGCGATTTATCTACACTGATGGTTTGGACTGGCATCATTGCCTATAGTTTTCAGATCTACTTTGACTTTTCTGGATATTCTTGTATGGCCATTGGTTTGGGTAGAATGTTTGGATTTACTTTTCTAGAAAATTTTAATTATCCTTATATTTCCAAAAGTATCAAAGAGTTTTGGAGAAGGTGGCATATTTCACTATCCACTTGGTTTCGCGATTATGTTTATATTCCATTGGGTGGCAGCAAGGTCTCAAATATAAAGATTTACAGAAATTTATTAATCGTATTTTTTGTAACAGGCCTATGGCATGGCGCAAGTTGGAACTTTATCGTTTGGGGCATGTATCATGGCTTATTTATTCTCATTGAGCGTCTAGGTTTTGATAAGATATTGGAAAAACTATGGCAACCGATTCAACATGTCTATACTTTATTAATTGTAATCATAGGTTGGGTATTTTTTAGAAGTGAGGATCTCACTTATGCCATGCAATATATTGAAAGAATGTTCTGTTATCATCCTGGCAACATGATTGTCAATGACAAACTAAATTATTTTTACATCACAAGCGAATTCTATATCACCTTAATATTAGGCATTGCTTTGTCAACACCTATATACATTTACTTTTATAATCATATAATAAGCAAGTTGCAGGTCTTAAAACCAATTGTCTATTTGATTTTATTTTTATTAACATTGGTCTATGTTTCTGCATCATCTTATAACCCATTTATCTATTTTAAATTTTAAAGTCAATTAAAAAAATGAAAAACATAATAAACAAATTATTTATTACAATTTTTGCTATTATTGTTTTGCTGCCTTTGATTTTTGTTTCATTACGAATTAAAGTGGATAGTAAATTTTCCAAAAATAAAATTGATGCAAATTTTGAAAGTAATTTCCCGCTAAAAGAAGATATGTTTAAAATATTTTTTTACATAAAAGAAGATATATTTGGCGTTAATGCCATCCCTGATAAAGTCATCGATTTCAAAAATGGCTGGCTTTTTGGCGGAGACCATTGGAGTGATAATTTCAGCGAATCAATGAAATATGTCAATTTTAAGTCTGAGGAATTATCTGCTTTGGAAAAAAATATAGAACAGAAACAAGTATGGTGTGCTAAGCAAAAAATAAAATACTTTATTGCGGTCGCACCAAATAAGGAAACCATCTACAGGGAATTGATTCCCTTAGATGTTGGGAGCAAAATTTCCAAAATGGAACAAATTGAAAATCTTTGCCAAAATAATGGCGTGGGTTATATTGATTTAGGTAAGCAATTTCCGAAAGATAAATTTTCTAATTTACTTTATCATAAAACAGATACACATTGGACTGAACTTGCTGGTTATTATGCCTATTTAGAAATTTTAAATCAAATTAATAAGCAATTGAACCTTAACATTGTAGCCATACCACTTTCTAATTTTAAAGTAGAAAAATCTGATGTTATAATAGGCGATTTAAATGAAATTAGAGGAAAAGTAACTAATGAAAATTTATTGGTTATGAAGCCTGTGAACTTTGAGCTAAAATATAAAGAGGTTGGCAAAAAGTTAGAAATTCCAAGTCCATATGAAAACGACCCTAATTTATATGAAAGACGCATGATTTCTGAAAATAAATTAAAAATAATGCTACTTCATGATTCCTTTGGTGGCTATATGACTAAATTTTTATGCAATCATTTTGGTGAAGTTTTACATATTTGGAAACATGAATTCAATCAAGACTTAATCCAAAAAGAAAAACCTGATATCATTATTCAAGAGTTTGTAGAAAGAAATGTTGACTTCCTCTTAGACCCTGAAAACTAAGAAACTTGCCATGAATAATAGAAATGTTGCATTAGATTTACTCAAATTTTTTTTAATTCTGGGGGTATTTATAGGTCATATCATGCCCTACAAATTTGATATTGAATGGCAAACCTATATCTCCGTGATCCTTCATAGTCTCGCAAGAACTGTCGTCCCGCTATTTTTTATTATCTCCGGCTATTTTTTAAAGAAAAAATTAGATGATGCTGATGCCATTTTTGCTTATGTAAAAAGATATTTCGTGATGTTCATTATTTGGCAATTAATTTTTGCCTATCCAATGTATACTTTTTATATCAACCAACTTGTGGATAATACAACTACCATTCAAACCGTACTCTATGGTTTTGGTCATCTTTGGTTTTTAAATGCTTTATTTTTAGGCGTTATATTAGTCTACTATACCAGACAACTCCATGTTAATCTAAAACTTAATTTAGCCATTACACTATTGTTTATTGGTATTATTTTGCAAAATATACCTTTGCCAGAAGAATTTAGATCAATCTATAATTGGATTGGTACATCGAGAAATTTCTTGTTTTTTGGATTTCCTTATCTAATGATTGGTACTATTTTAAATCAAATTAATTTTAAACATTCAAAGCAAATCATTATTTTTTTTGGTCTTCTCGTTATTTTTGAAGGTTTTTACTATCATAACCACAATGGTATTTCAAACTTGTATATATTTAGTTTACCATTTACAATCGCATTAATGAAATATATTACTTCCTATAAAAAGCAGATTGAGGTACCTTTTACAATAAATCCAAACCTGCTACTTGGTATGTATTTGGTTCATTTTTATCCTGTTTATTATTTAACGCTAAATTTTCCAGAAAATACGTTCGGCGTTGTATTACTAAAACTACTTTTTGTAATCATAACAAGTTATATCATTTTTAGAATCTTAGATTTAATTAACAAAAAAATTAAAATCTTGTTCTAATATCATGGAAACGAAATCAAAAATACTCACCGTGGTTTTATGCGTTTATAATGCAGAGAAATATTTGTCTGAAGCCATTGAAAGTATTTTGAATCAAACCTATAAAAACTTTGATTTTTTTATTGTTGATGACGGCTCCACAGACCAGTCATTAGATATTATAAAAAAATACGCCAATGCTAATAGCAGAATTTTTTTACATGAAAATGTTGAAAATAAAGGGGTTTCGTATTCAAGAAACTACGCTATTAGTCAATGTAAAACAAAATATATTGCTTTGATGGATGCCGATGATGTATCCTTACCCGAGCGAATAGAAAAGCAAATAAACTTTTTAGAAAATCATCCAAATATTTCAGTATGTGGCACTTGGTTCACGCTTTTTGGTGAAAATATAAATCAACAACTTATCCAACATCCAGAAGGTCATGATCAAATAAAGGTCAATATGTTGTTTGATTGTTGCATAGGCAATCCAACGTTAATGTTTAAAAGTGAAATTTTTAATAATTTTCAATTTATAAAAAAATATATACCGATAGATGACTATGAATTATGGAGCCGAGCACTATTTAAATATAATTTTTCCAATATTCAAGAATCTCTATTAAATTACAGATGGCACAGCACAAATATTAGTCAAACTAAAAAGGTAGATATAAATAAATTACATTTAGAGATTAGAAAAAATCAACTTTTAAACTTAAAGCCTGATTTAACGGAAGACCAACTCTCAAAACTGGATAGTTTAACTCGACCTTTAAATGCTATTCCCTTTAATGAGTTGATCAAAGTTTTAGACCTCATGAAAGAGTTACTAGCTATTAATCTCAAAAAAAATATCTATAACCAAAACTATTTAAAAGATTTTTTCTACAAAAACTGTTTAGAATTAACCAAAAGTGGTAAGGGAAATTCGTTAAAGTTTACGTGGTTGATAATCTCAGAATTTCAAGATGTTTTTAATCTACTTAACTTCAAAGAGAAAAAAAGGCTCTTTAAAAAATGCTTTAGGCGCTAAACTTTTTTCGAAACAAATAATTTCAAAAAATCAATTTGCCATTTAAGCAATCTAAACAATGTTTTATTTCTTGAAATGGCATCAATATCTTTTTTTCGTTTAAACGAAATCTTTTCTAACAAAGGGTCTTTATGGTTTAGAAAAAAACTAAAATGTTTTTGTTTGCAGACCTCTCGCTCATCAAGATATAATTGAAAATTTTCCTTCTGACTTGAAAAACCAAGTTTGTCATAAATACAAATGATTTCATCAATCTTTTTATAAGTGGCACCTTTGATTATTATATTATAAGCAAAAAATTCCCAATCAGAAGATATTTTTAAATCCTCACTATATAAAAAGGAATTAGAAAATAGAGACCGCTTAAAAAATGTCGATTGATGATTAACACAAGTTTCCATCAAAAACTCAAAAGATAAAAAAGCTGGTGGGATTTCCTTTTCAAGGCGATTGCCATAATTAACCATATTATCCCCATAAATAATATCTTGGTTAATATTGGACGAAAAAACTTTATCCAAGACGTTACTATCATAAAAAACATCACCACTATTCATAAAGTTTAAATACTCGCCATTAGCTTTTAATATGCCTTTATTCATGGCGTTATAAACACCATTATCCTTTTCAGATAGCCAGTAATACAATTTATCTTGATGGGCTTCTATATAGGCTTTGCTGCCATCTGTACTACCGCCATCTATAACAATATAGTCAAAGTCTTGAAAAGTTTGCTTAAAAACACTGTCGAAAGTTTGTTTTAAACCCTCAAGGTTGTTATAATTAATAGTGATTATAGTCAATTTCATAATAAATTTGTTTTTTATTTGTCATTTTCCCAATAAGAAATAATATCTCCTAAACTTTGTTCCATGGAAATTTTAGGTAACCAGTTCAATTGTGAACAAATCTTTTTGTTTGAACCAATAATTATAGGATTGTCCGAAGGCCTTATTAGTGCCTCTACAGTCTCAAAAGTAAAATTTGAATCCGTTAATTTTAAAATAATGGTAATGATTTCTTTTAATGACGTGCCAGCACCATTACAAATATTATACACTTCGACTGACTTGCCATGCAAAAGCAGCTTCCAATAGGCATTAACAACATCGCGCACATCTAAAAAATCTCTAACGATAGAAACATCACCAACTTCAAATTTTAAATGAGGATTACTTTTTTTATTTAAAATTTGCTTAACAAATGACGAAACCACAAATTTATCGGCTTGTCCTGGGCCTATATGATTAAAAGACCGCGTCATAATGATATTTAGCCCATAACTTTTGGCATAAATTGTACTTAACATTTCTTGAGAAACTCTTGCCACTGCATATGGGCTGATGGGATTTAAAGGAGATTCTTCTGATAAAGGCAAATTTTCAGGATTTACGATACCATATTGCTCAGATGAACCGATTGATAAAATTCGACAATCAATATGGTTTAACCTAACAGATTCAACCAAATTTAAAAAAATATTGGTGTTGTTTAAAAAACTATCGATTGGTTTTTGCCAACTATAAGCTACACTGCTATCAGAAGCCAAATGCAAGATATAATTTGGTTGATGTTGATTTAAAATATCATTAATAAACGACATGTTTATTAAATCACCATGTATAATTTTTAAATCAAGATTTTTGTAATTATCATATGGCGTAGCATGCCTGCTGACGCCAATTATTTCCATAGGTTCTTCTAAATAATGAATAGAATTATAGACAGGCGTAACTATGGATATTTTTGGAAATTTCATCATCTACTAAGAATTAATAGCAAGCTTATATACTTCAAAACATTCATTTGCAGCTTCTTCCCATGAAAATCTACTTACATTTTGAAATCCCCTTTTTATCATTTCAGATCTATAACCGTCATCAAAACAAGCTTTACTTATTTTATCAACTAAATCATTAGAATTACCTATTTCAAAAAAAATTCCAGCATCACCTGCTACTTCAGGGAAAGAACTACTATCTGATAATACAATTGGACAACCATTTGCCATCGCTTCTAATACTGGAATCCCAAAACCTTCGTAAAGTGAAGGAAAAACAAAACAATTTGCATTTTTATAAATAGCAGGTAACTCTGCATCTAAAAATTTATAATAAGTCACTTTGTCTTTAATTCCTAGCTCATTAAACATATTAAGCTCAGTTTCATCAAACGCTAACCCGCCTGCGCATAAAACAGAAATATCATTTTCTAAAATAAAATCTCGTATTGATTTTATAAAAAAAGTGAAATTTTTATACTCTTTCCTATTTCCTACAAATAAAATATATTTTTTTGGCAGATTCTTTGGCAAAATGTTTCCTAAATTTTCTGAATAACCATGATAAATCACGTGAATTTTTTCTGGATCAACGTCAGGGTAAAACTTTAAAATATCTTTTTTTGTGTTTTTCGAAACGGCTATAATTTTTTTAGATTTGTATATCAGATCCTTTTTAAATTTAATCGTTAAATCCTCTGCTGGAAAACAATTAGGAAACAACTCATGGATCATATCATAAATTGTAAGAACAAATGGTTTTGAATCTAAAAGATTCAATTTTGTTGGAAAATAATAGGTTGGGATAAATAAATCAAAATTATTTGTATTCACTTTTTGATTTATTAATTTATCATTCTTTCTCTTTAACCTTCTTATAATTTTATTTCTTAAGATATTGTTTTTAATACAAAAACTTTCAATAATTTTTAAGTTTTTGTCTAATATTTTCTTCTCATTTAAATGTACATTGCTTGTATAAACTAAAGGCAAATAAATCTCGGCCAAGTTATTTTTCTTTAAATAATAAATTATTTCAGTATAATATCTAGAAATTCCACCAAAGTTCTGCATGATGAATGATTGTTCGTCAAAAAATATTTTCATCATTTAAATTTTTAATTCTTTTATTTTAGCTATTCCTATAAATATTTCTTTACAAATCATTCATTCGTTGTGGTTTGATAATACAAAACTAATTTTTCTTTGACACTATTTATATCTGCTTCTTTAAAAACTAAAATATCCAAGTAATATATAGTAGAATGCCCATTATGCACCTGCGACCTAACTAGGTAGTCATTTAATTCTAAAATTTCATCTATGGTATTACAAATTTTTATATGTGTGCCGAAATTATCAAAAATACAATAATGGTCAAAACCAATTTCTTTTAATTTTTTTAGGCTTTCAATATATTTCAATTTTATTTCATTTTGATTAATTAAGTCTTTATTATTGTTAATTTCAAAATTATTATGAGTTTGCATTTCAAAATAAATAAATCTTGGTGCTAAAAAAAATTCTAGATAATATTGATAAAAACTATCTAAAACATCCCAATCATAACCATCTATATCAATTTTTAATAAATCTATATTATTTTTATAAAGATCGGGAATTAAATTCATAAGTTCTTTATAATTAATTGTATTTTTAGTATTATCCTTTTCAATTGATAAAACAATAGAAGCTGTGGAATTAGAATCAGCTTTTTTCATTATAAAATTACCATTATCAGAACATAAAATTTTTTCAACTAATGTATATCTATCTTCTAGATTATTTAAACTTATATTTTCTCTACATTCACTACTAAAATCCTCATCTGCTTCTACACCACAAATATTAACTACATCATTTTGGTCAAAAATAGCGATACTTGTATCACCAACATTTGCCCCAATATCTATAATAAAACCATTAAAATCTTTACAAAAAAAAGGTAAAAATTTATCGTACAATTTAAATTGACTTTGGTACTTATCTAAAACAAAATCAAACTTAACAATTAACTTATATTTTTTAAACTTAATTTCTTTAGTTAAAGGTATAGCGATTTGCTCTTCAACTATTATTGGCTTATTCAAAAAACTAAGCATTTTTTTTAATATCATAATTAAATAATTACTTTTGCAAAAATATATTTTTTTTTTTAGAATCAAATATATTATATTTTTTAAAGTATGTATAAATGTCAATCATGTGATCATGTTACAAAAAATGTATTGAAAGAATTAATACCTAATAAATATAATTTTAATGACCATCAATGCGAAAACTATGGTTTTATTCAAACAAATGAACCTTTATGGTTAGACGAAGCCTATCAAAATGCAATTACTTCTTTAGATTTAGGGATAAATCATAGAAATTTACATTTTAGTATTGAAATAGAAAAATTAATTAATCATTGTTTTAAAGTGTCAAAAGAATTTTTAAATTATGGCGGTGGAAATGGTGTTCATTACAAAAAAAAGGATTTAAATGAAAGCCAATTAAATTTTGACCACTATATTATCAAATCTAAGTTTTTTGGTCTAATAAAAAAGAGAAAAAAAAAGATTTAACCATAAATAGAGAATCACTTCTTCAAAAAGACAATAACAATGTTAAACAAATAATTAACACTAATTAAATGAAAAAAGCCCTCATCACAGGTATCAACGGACAAGATGGCTCATATCTTGCCGAATTATTATTAGAAAAAGGCTATGAAGTGCATGGTATTATTCGCAGAAGTTCTACTTTTAATACGGAAAAAATTGAACACCTTTATATAGATTCTTTAATTAAAGATTTGCACAATACGCAAAAAATCAAGCTACATTATGGCGATATGACCGATGCTACTAATCTCATCAGATTGGTGCAAAGCATTAAGCCAGATGAAATATACAATCTTGCAGCGCAATCGCATGTAAAAGTTTCATTTGACCTACCAGAATATACCGCAGAAACAGACGCAATTGGTACGTTAAGATTACTCGAAGCCATTAGAATTTGTGGTTTAGAAACTAAAACCAAAATCTATCAAGCGTCTACCTCTGAATTATATGGTAAAGTACAAGAAATACCACAAACAGAAACAACACCTTTTTATCCTCGTTCACCTTATGGTGTTGCTAAAATGTATGCCTACTGGATTACTAAAAACTATAGAGAATCTTATAATATTTTTGCAGTAAACGGTATTTTATTTAATCATGAATCTGAAAGACGAGGTGAAACATTTGTAACCCGAAAAATCACCTTAGCTGCCTCTAGAATCGCAGCAGGACTGCAAGATAAATTATATTTAGGCAACCTTAATTCTTTAAGAGATTGGGGCTATGCCAAAGATTATGTTGAATGTATGTGGCTCATGTTACAACAAGATACACCAGAAGACTATGTAATAGCCACTGGTGAACAATTCAGTGTCAAACAATTTTGTGAGTTGGCCTTCCAAGAAATCGGCATTTCAATTACCTGGCAAGGTGAAAATGAAAATGAAAAAGGTATAGACGCTCAGACAGGAAAAGTTTTAATTGAAGTTGACCCCAAGTATTACAGACCAGCAGAAGTTGAAACACTACTCGGAGACCCTACAAAAGCCAGAACGCAATTAGGTTGGAATCCAAGAAAGACATCTTTCGAAGAATTAGTAAAAATAATGATGAAGCACGACAAGGAGTTCGTCATTAAATACAAAGATAATGTTTACTAACCAATCTAAAATATTTGTAGCCGGTGCCAATGGCATGGTAGGTTCTGCTATCGTAAGAGTACTAGAAAGCCAAGGTTTTAAAAACATCATTAAAAAGTCATCAAAAGAACTAGACCTTAGAAATCAACAACAAGTTCAAGATTTTTTTGAAAAAGAAAAACCCGAATTTGTTTTTTTGGCTGCTGCAAAAGTCGGTGGAATTCATGCCAATAACACCTATCCAGCGAAGTTTTTGTATGACAATTTAATGATTCAAAACAATGTGATCCATGCCGCCTATTTGCATCAAGTAGAAAAATTGTTGTTTTTGGGTAGTTCATGTATTTATCCAAAATTTGCAAACCAACCTATTTCTGAAGATAGCCTTTTGACCGGTTCCTTAGAACCTACTAATGAAGCCTATGCCATCGCAAAAATTGCAGGTGTCGAAATGTGTAAATTTTACAAAAAGCAATACAATTGTAACTTTATTTCTGCCATGCCCACCAATTTGTATGGCTACAATGACAATTTTGATTTGAATAATTCACATGTTTTGCCTGCCCTATTGCGAAAATTTGTAGAAGCGAAAAAAAATGCGGCGAAAGAAGTAACTATTTGGGGTTCAGGTAAGCCCATGCGAGAATTCTTATTTGTTGACGATTTAGCTACTGCCTGCCTTTTTTTGATGGAAAATTATAATGACGAAAGCACCATTAATGTTGGAACTGGAAAAGATGTAACCATCTTAGAGCTAGCCAAAACCATTCAAAAGATTGTAGGCTATTCAGGCGAACTCGTTTTTGATGCCTCTAAACCAGATGGCACCCCGAGAAAACTGCTTGATGTTTCAAAAATCAATAACTTGGGTTGGACCCATGAAATTGAATTGGAAGAAGGCATTAAACTCACTTATCAATGGTGTTTAGACCAAAATATCCTCTAAATAGCACTCAACCCCTCCTCTATCCAAACCACCTTATTTTTTATATTGTAATCTCTAATGGCCCTGTTTTTTTTCCAAATCTCAGGGCTTTCATATTTTCGTTCGTGATCAAGGTGTAAACAAACTGCTGTATAACGCACTTGCTTTGAGAAGATGCCTTTGTTAAACAACCGCTCGCCCAATTCTCTATCTAAGCCACCATATTGCATCTGATGGTTAAACCCATTAATGGCAACCAAATCTGACTTAAAGCCTGATGAGTTATGACCATTCCATGATTTCTTAGTTGGCGTAACCCAATTCATAAAAGCCGAAAACCATTTAAACTTTACCAGTTTCGTTAATTTAAAATTGATTTTCAAACCATTTTTTATCAACCAACGCACAGAAAAACATCGTTGTGACAAAATATCTTCTGCAGTAATTTGCTGTGATAAAGCCATGGGCAACTTAAAGTAACCACCCGACAAAAATAGACCGGTCTCTATTTGTTTCACATGAACAGCAACAAAATCTTTTCTCGGTATACAATCGCCATCTGTGAATAATAAATAATCTGTTTTAGCAGCAATAATGGCTTTATTCAAAATTTTACACTTCTGGAAACCTTCATCGGCTTGCCAAATATGTTGAATGGGGTGCTTGAATTGCGTTCTAAATCGATCAACAACAGCTTGAGTAGCAGCGCTTGAGCCATCATCCGCAATCAAAACCTCAAAGTCCGTAAAAGATTGGCAACTATAGCCAACTAAGACCTTTTCCAGCCACTTTTCTGCATTATAAGTTGTGATGATTACCGAGAGTTTCATTCAAACGCTTAAACGTGGCAAAATACAATATTTTCAAAACATCAACAAAGATTTGTTTGATAATATTTACTTTTAGCACCTACGCTGCGTTAAGGATGGTAGCGATAGCTTGGTGAAGCGAAAAGTGTATTTTTTTTGATTGAGGCGAGGCGACCTTAGAAGCCACGCAGCAATCCTGAAAAAACCACTTTTAGCAAACCAACTAAAGCGAACAGCCTGGCTCGAACGCCAAAATATTATTTTAATCCAAAATTACGACTGATTAAAGAAAGTTTCTAATTCTTTCAAAGTTTCTTCGCTAGTCATAATGTCTTTTACAACCTCGCCTTTTTGCATGACCACGATGCGGTTTGAAATTTCAACCGTATGTAGCAAATCATGACTAGAAACCAATAAAGTTGTTTGCTTATCTTCTGCTAATTGCTTCATCATTTTCTTTAACTTAAATTGCGAACTTGGGTCTAAATTTGCAAATGGTTCATCCAAAATAATAACCTCTGGTTTCCCAATCAATGAGGCAATAATACCAACCTTTTTAGCATTACCTTTTGATAAATCTCTAATATATTTTTTCTTATTTAAAATCTCATCATTAAAAAAATCTACAAAATCGCCAACAAAGGCATCTACATCGGCCTTATTCCAACCTCTTAATTCGCCAATAAAATAAAAATACTCTTCAGGCGTTAGATAACCAATCAAAAAACTTTCATCAATAAAAGCAGATGTTTTTGTTTTCCAGTCTTCACTTTTACTCACTTCAATATTGTCAATTTTAACTGAGCCAGTTGTAGGCTGAATAAGATCTAAAAGCAAGCTAAAAAGTGTTGTTTTTCCTGCACCATTATTCCCTACTAAACCAAAACTTTGACCTTGTGGAATTTTTAAATCCCCAACATTGAGTACAACTGTACCATTATAGTTTTTACTTAAATTTTCAACTTGTATCATACTATTTTTGTTTATAAGCGGCTATTGTTGTATATTTTTCTGTTTTATATATTTTTTCGATCCAGGCAAAAACTTTGTTTTTAAAAATGAGTCCGAATAAGCCAAAGACCATCACAACAATCACACCTGTTTCATGACTATGCAAACTACCTAAAAAATAAATGCCAATAGGTAGTATCAACTTTGGTAAGGTTAAAAGCATGGTCTTTAAATTGAAAGCTTTTTTATCGCCAAATGCATTTTTGTTACTACTTAAATCAATCGGTGTTCTTGTATAAGCACCTGCCAAAAGCACCAAATAACCATTGATGCCAATATTATAAATACCACCAGCTACAATCGCCAAATAGACATCCCAACCAAAATATATATAAAAACTACACAATAGGGTTGAAATGGTTGTTGAAACAACAATGAGCCACCATTTGGCATTGAGATATTCTTTATAACGGATATTTTGCGTCATCATTAATGGATAATAGGCACTATCCCAACTCGGTACAAATTGACCAAAACTAAATAGAAAACCGCCTGTCACAAAAACCCCAATAAAAATTAACATGGGACTCATTTTTACGCCTAAAAGCAAGCCGTAAAACAGAAAAAACAAACTCATCAAAACAGCACTTTTTGCCCTTTTATTTCTTGTGATGAGCTTGATGTCGTTTTTGATAAATGTCCCTAAATGACCAAATTGATCCAGCCAAGATAAATTATAAAGCTTAGCCTCATCTTGCTTGGTCGCTAAACCAGCATCTATATAGAAATTTTGTGCATAGGTTTTGAAACATAAATAATATAAACCAAAAATCAAACCTGCAAGTGCAAATAAAAGCCATGGCCAAGATACATATGACATGAAAAACTGTTCAGAATAAATTGTGATGTCAAAAATGTTATAATATTGCAAAAGACCTAAACTGACTATAATGGAGGCAAAAACATAAAAGAATCGGTCATTATGCTCAAGTAAAACGTTTAAAAAATTCAAAACATAAACAAATAGAAGCATCGTTAAGGCAAATGCACAAACTTCAACAGCAGGAACATTAGATTTTATCAATAAAGTAATTGAAAAAGGCAGAACAAAAAACCAATGAATACTATTAAAAAAAGAAAAGACTGTTTTTGCAAGGGTAAACCGAATGAGAAAAGTTTTCTTAACATTTTGATAGATTAAAGACCTAATATTCATCACGGGCATTTTCTGAAAAAAATGACGAAAGATTAAATCACTAGCAAAATAATAAATCAAATATTTAGAGGCAGTTGGTAAAACATCTAGGCCTTTTTCATCCATTAAAAAAAAAGCACCAATGCCTAATGAAATAAAAATAATTATGAAATAAACAGCTCCGAACAGCATAAAAATCTTCATCATTAAGCCAGCTTGCCAACTTGCTCCTCGCCAAAAGGCTTTCCATTCGAGGTTTAATAAACGTTTGATCATTTAAAGTTTGGTTTGTATTGCATTATCAGTCTCTTTAATGATAATTTTGTTACAATTATTTATTAAAGGATTTATAATAATATTGCCTTATATTTGTTTTTTAAATATTATGCAAATCCTCATCAAATCTTTCAATCGCCCTTATTACCTTGATCGTTGCTTGGCGTCAATAAGTAAGTACGTCTTAGGATTTGAAAAAATCATCATTATGGATGATGGTACCCCTCAAATTTATTTAGATAAAATAAAACAAAAATATCCCTTTGTTGACATTGTTTATTCTGAAAATTATTTAGAAAAGCAAAGTTTTATTTTAGAAAAAAAAGGGGAATCTAACACGACTATTCCTTCCAAACTTTGGACAAATTCAGTAGAAAAATCATCAGATTATCTTGTGATGCTTGAAGATGATATGTGGTTTACCTCAAATATTGATTTAGATAATTTACAAAAATATTTAGCAACTCATGATGTTCAACTATTTAGATTATTCTGGTTAGGCAATTCAAAACTTGTTGACTATGAAAGCAAAAAAGAAAGTCAATCAAAAGAATTATGCCAACCCAAAAAGTCAATTTTTAATAGGACTTTTTTTTATTGGATATATTATAGATTTCAACGTTTAAATAAAATTAAATCATTTTTTGGACTTTATAACAAAGCAGATTTATTAGCTTACTATTCTGTTTATGGCGTTGCAGGCATGATCTTTAAAAGAGATTATTATTTAGCTTTATGGCATCAAAATCAGCCAATTGTCAATGAAATGCAACAATTGCTGAATGCTATTAGTTATTTAAAAAACAAGGTTAAATATCCAATAGCCAAGCCAAAAAATGAACTCTTAAAAACAGGCTTCATATCTGCTGCAACAAACGCAAATAAAGAACATTACAGTAATCAAACGAATATGTTTATGCTTAATGAAAAGCTGAATCAACTTTGGTTTAATGATAAGATTGATGCACTCGAAAACTTTCCAAAAGACTTTTCTCAAAATTATATTTTTGACCTTTTAAAAAGCGATTCTGCACCATTTGCAGAAAATTGGTTAAATTGGCACGACGAATTTAAACAACAATACATCAAATTGGGATGTGAGATATAATGTCTAAAGAAAATAATTTTTATAAGCAAATTTTTAAAGCAACGAGCTATTTCGGTAGTTCTCAAGCATTACAATTTGTTTTCCAAGTCTTTTCAAATAAGATTATTGCTACCTTACTTGGTCCAGTTGGTATTGGTACTTTGGGTTTTATTAACAACATTGTTCAAGCACTTATTACATTGACCAGTTTTGATTTATCCAAAACTGCTACCCGTGAAATGGCTTTATTGTCGACTCATGACAAAGAAAAACTAAATCAGACCTTGCAACGGCATTTTGAATTTGCCTTAATTGTAAGCATATTTTCAAGTTGTATTTCGGTCATTTTTGCCAAGCAGTTAAGTCTTTTTGTTTTAAATGATGAGTCAAAGGCTTTTTGGTTTTATTTGTTGCCCATCTACTTTTTGTTTTTTTTATTAACACAAACCAGATTGTCTATTTTGCAAGGCTTAAGAGAAACAAAGACCTTTGCGTTTTTACAAGTGCTTCAGGTTGTCCTGGTGGGACTTTCAAGTATACTTTTTTACTATTTTTATGCATTGGATGGCATCATTTGGGCCTTGCTCGCTGCTAGCGTCATTCATTTTATGTTAAGCTTTATTTTTACACAAAAGTATTTTGCCTCTTTTGAATGGCGTTTCAAATCACTTTTCGAAACTTTTAAAGATGCCAAATCTATGCTTTATTTTGGTTTTGTGTTGTCCATCAATGCCATAGTTGGTCAATTGTGTTTTTTGGGAATTCGTGCTTTTTTAAAAACCCAAGAGAATGGGATAGAACTCATCGGATTTTATGAAGTTAGTCAAGTGGTCTTAATCAAATATTTAGGTATGGTCTTTATAGCCATGGCATATGATTATTATCCAAAATTAACAAGTTTGATTGAAGATAAAAAATCTTCAAACCAATTGGTTAACCAACAAATTGAAATAGCAATTACTTTTGTTTTACCGGCCGTTATACTTTTGTATGCCTTTGGCCCATGGGTTATTTCGGTTTTATATACCAAAGATTTTATGGGTAGTTTTGATATTCTTTTGTTTGGTTTGATGGCGTTGGGCTTAAAAGCTTTTACTTATCCTTTGGGATTTGTGGCATTAGCGCATGGTGATAAATCATTGTTTTTCAAACAAGAATTTTTTTCAGATTTGTTGAATATTATACTAAGTATTAGCCTATTTTATTATTTTGGTTTAATTGGTTTAGGTATGGCCATGTTTATCAATTATCTCTTTTATGGTATTTTTGTCTATTATCATGTTTCAAAAAAATATGATTTTAAATTTGAACCAATAAATATCAGATTGCTGTTTTTTTTAATATTTTTTTGTTTGATATCCGTCATTATTATACACTTTGACTTTAACCGTTTTTACATAATTTTACTATTTTTTACCACCCTGCTTTTATCTATAAATAAGATATACAATAAGTTAAAAAAATAGTTCCGAAATGTATATTTCGGAACTATTTATTTCCGAAATTTATTTTTCGGAAAAAAAAATTTAAATTATGTTTGTATTCTAAGTTAGTTTTATATCTTTGTGGTTTCAATTATGAGGTTATGCGCTTTTATAACAGAGAAAAAGAAATAGCTGAGCTATATCGCATTCAAGAGCAATCACTTGAGCGTGGTCAATTCACTATTGTTACTGGTAGAAGACGTATTGGTAAAACGCAACTTTTGGTTGAAGCTTTTAAAAACACACCTTCATTATATCTCTTTGTATCAAGAAAAGAGGAAGCACTTTTATGCAAAGACTTTCAAAAGCAAATCGCAAGTGAATTAAATGTGCCATTACTTGGCGATGCAACAACCTTTATTGCTTTATTTGAGTTTTTGGTTGCGTTTAGTAAGCAAAATCCAATAACCATTATCATTGATGAATTTCAAGATTTTTATCATGTTAATTCTTCAATATATTCTGATATACAAAGAGTTTGGGATTTGAATAAAGAAAAATGCAAACTCAATTTTATAGTTTCGGGTTCGGTTATAAGTTTAATGCACAAAATTTTTGAGGACAAAAAAGAACCATTATTTGGCAGAGCAAATCACAGATTATTTATTAAACCATTTGAAACAGCTGTTTTAAAAGAAATTTTATCAGATTATTATCCAAATTATACAGCAGATGATCTATTAGCGCTATATACTTTTAGTGGTGGTGTGGCCAAATATGTAGAATTATTTATTGAAAATAAAGCCTTTACAAAAAATAAAATCATAGATTATATCACTAAAGAAAATTCTCTTTTGATCTATGAAGGCAAATCTATTTTGATTGAAGAGTTTGGCAAAGATTATAGTACTTATTTTAGTATATTAAGTTTAATCGCCTCTGGGCACACCACAAGAAGTGATATTGAGCAAATTTTAAACAAAGAAATTAGTGGATATATCACGCGCTTAGAGAGAGATTTTCAAGTGATTACAAAAATAAAACCAATATTGTCTAAAAGCGAAACCAAAAATATTAAATACATCATACAAGATAACTTTTTGATGTTTTGGTTTAGATTTATTTTTAAATATCAATATTTGATAGAAACAGGTTCAAATGATCAACTCAAAGATATTGTGGCAAGAGATTATAATACTTTTTCTGGCTTAACTTTAGAAAAATATTTTGTTACCAGAGCTCTTGAAACAAAAAAATATGCGCGTATTGGCAAATATTGGGATAAAAAAGGTACATTTGACATAGATTTTATAGCTATTAATGATGTAGAGAAAACTATTGAATTTGCAGAAATTAAACGAAATGCCAACAAAATAGATATAGAGAAATTAACATTTAATGCTTATCAATATATAAACAATCATCAAGAACTAATACCCTACAAAAAACTTTTTCATGGGTGGAGCCTAGAAGAAATAGCCCCCTCTCGTCATGCTGCCGAGACACAGTAACCCCCGAAGGGGGGATTCAAAAGGCTACTTAATAATACTGCATAATTTTAAATGCAGACGATAAATGTCTGCATCGATTTAGACGATGAATGTCTTAACAGGAACAAGCAAAGCTTCGTCTCGACCTTAAACCCTTTAAACCTTAAACCTTTTTAAACTTGAGTCCAAATTTTGAAATTTTAAAACTCCCCGTTATCGCTGAACCGCGAGGTAATTTAGCCATTATAGAAAAGGACATTATCCCCTTTGAAATGAAGAGGGTTTATTATCTATATGACGTGCCAACTGGTGCAGAACGTGGCGGACATGCACATAAAAACCTAAAGCAATTTCTCATTGCACTAAGTGGCAGCTTTGATGTGAAGTTGCATGACGGCAAAAACGAAACAACCGTCACGCTCAATAGACCTTATGAAGGCTTGCTAATTTATCCAGGGATGTGGCGAGAGATTAATAACTTTTCTTCTGGTGCGGTGTGTTTGGTCGTTGCTTCTGATGTTTTTGATGAAGGCGATTATATTAGAGATTTTGAGGAATTTTTGGGGTGGAAGAATTAAAAAATTCAATTATACCATTTCCCTCATTTCTCCGTTATACCTTATATTTGCACTTTATTTATCAAATGGGTTTATCAAAAAAAATATATGCACTTCTTTTATTAGTAACATCTATAGCTTTTTCCCAACAAAACCAATGGAAAGGCTACTTTTCATATTATGATATCAAAGCCTTTAGCGCAGGCCCTACAGACATGCGGATTGCTGCTCAGAATGCCTATTTTCAGTATAAAGCAAACACTGGTGAAAGCACTAAGGTGACACCTATTGAAGGTCTTTCAGGACTAGAAATCGTTGCTTTTCATTACAGTTCAACTTTTAATAAAACGATTTTAGGCTTTGGTAATGGTCTAATTCAAATTATAGATGAAAGCAGTAAGGAAGTCCTCAATCGCATTGATATCTCTAATCGACCAGGTATTTCTTTGAACAGAAGAAAAGTCAATCATTTTTTTGAACGTAATGGTCTCCTGTATATCGCTTGCGATTTTGGCATTGTTGTTTTTAATTTACAAACCAATTTGTTTGGCGACACCTATTTTATGGGAAATGGTGGTGCAGAAACCCGCGTGATTGACACAGCCATCGTTGGTAATTTCATTTATGCGAGTACCGCCGAGTTTGGCTTAAAACGTGCCAGTATTACCAATACAAACTTAATAGATTTCAATAACTGGACTTCCTTAGGAAGCTTTTGGAAAAGAATCAATATTTTTCAAAATCAACTAGTAGCCCTCGGATTTGACAACAGCTTACAACGTTTTAATGGTAGCACTTTTCAAATAGTGCAAAGTTTTAATCCAAGCAATATCATAGATATGCAAGCGAACGGTGCAAATTTAACTTTAACCGCAGCTGACCGTGTATTGGTTTTAAACCCTAGCTATACGACCATTTTTACCTTAAACACCAATCAAATTGCAGATTTAGAATCTACTTTTACGACTGCGCAAATGCTTAACAACAATTTATATGTTGGCACAAAAGACAGAGGCGCCCTCTATTTAGCTGAAATGAACTTGAGTAATTTATCTTTTATCTCGCCAGAAGGACCTTTGAGAAATAAAGCGCATGCGATCAAACACGCCCCTTCATC
>B570J29032_109959347_pt1 | contig 23037 bp, 28 predicted proteins | sample LakMenEpi16Nov12_FD_29032 | JGI IMG/M metagenome (IMG submission 29032) | reverse complement strand
AGGTTTTTCGTAGGAGAAACATCCAGCAATCATCCAAAATCAAATTATCTTAGGTTTTTCGTATGAGAGACATCCAGCAATCATCCAAAAAAAGAAACATGAAGTTTACACTAATTATTTTTTAACTTTCTATTTTACAATACTAAGTGAAATATTACAAACATACTTGCCATAATCAGATTATGTGCATAATACATATAAATGAATCTTGACCTTTCTAATTGGAAATTAATATAATCGTGCATGTAAGATTTGCAAGAATTATGAGCAAATTTATCATATTCCTTTGCATGAAAATATCTGATACATCTGTACTGTTTATCTAAGAGTTGTTTTATGGAAAAGTTTTCAGGAACATATTCATTATAATATTGCATTATTATCATATAATTTGATAAACACAAGGCAATAATGATTGTCAATTCAACAAGATTCTTGAGCTTCATGATTATGATACAGAAATATTCTCACTTAAATCCAATCATTTTTTCATTTTATCTGCATAAAATATAAAAAAATTAGTATTTATTATTTTTGGTCATTGTAAAATGTCTTTTTATACTTGCTTGTATGATTGATACAGAATGTTCTATTTCAATATATTCATTGTATAATGTTTGTAATTTATTCACTATAACAATTCTTCTAAAAAACGCTTGTAAAATTTTCAAGTTTTTTTTCCATCTATTGCATTGACATTAGTAATATTTAGATTTCTATTGCCATTATCACAATGATTGCTATTATTGCTATTATTGCTATTATTGCTATTATTGCTATTATTGCTATTATCACCATGATTGCTATTATCACCATGATTGCTATTATCATCATCATCGTCACTACTTATGTCTAATTCAGTTTGATTATTTAATACACCGCCTTCTGGTATAATATTGGATGTATTATATATGATATTGGACGAATAATCATATATATTTGAGGAATAATCATATATATTGGATGAATAATCATATATATTTGAGGAATAATCATATATATTGGATGAATAATCATATATATTGGATGAATAATCATATATATTTGAGGAATAATCATATATATTGGACGAATAATCATATATATTGGAGGAATAATCATATATATTTGAGGAATAATCATATATATTGGATGAATAATCATATATATTGGATGAATAATTATATATATTGGATGAATAATTATATATGAAATTTGATGTATTATATATGAAATTTGATGTATATGTTGTTAATATGATATTAGGTGAACAATAATTATGTTTGTTTGATTTCCATTTTGATGATGATAATGTTGTTAATTGCTAATCTCTATTACGCACAGGTGAATCATTTCTACGACCTCTTCTATCATCATTATTATTATAATTGTTTCTGTAATCATATACAACATTTGGACCATCCTCATAATACAATCTACGATGATGTCCGCGATGTCCGTGATGTCCGTAGTAATCATGATGATGTCCGTGATGTCCATAATGATGGTCCATGGCATGGATAATCTTTTCATTTTGCAAATTATCACGTAAATAATCTATACTACGTTCATTAAAAAGAGCTTTAAAAGATTCACTTTCTTTCATTACTTTCATCTTGATATCATTTCCAGTTTCAGTAATTTTTTGTTCTAATCCAAGACGATTTTTAGCATTTTCAATTTGAAGATTAGCATAATTTTCAGCCGCTTGCTTTGCAATTGAAAATTCTAATTTTGCCATATCTAATTGTGTTTTTGCAAAATTTTCAGCACCTTGCTTGTATAATTCAGTTCCATTCTTATCAATATTCTTATCTAACATAGCTGCTGTTTTCAACATTTCAATTTGCGAAGCAGCAAAGTGTTGGTCTGATAAGCGCCCCAAACTATTTTCAACTTTAAGAAGATTATTATCCATTAAACCAAAATTACGCTGAGTATTTGCAAAATAATCTCCTGCTTGTTTTTCAACTTGATTAAAGTGATTTGCTGAAAATAATTTAGCATCACCGTTATTTCTTTCCATATTTGTTGCTAAATTTTGAACAGCTGCAAGATTTACTCCTCCCATTCTTTCTATAGCACTATGTGCAGTAGCACCATTTCTTTCAATTGCTGTAAGATTTAATGCGTTGGTTCTTTCAATTGCAGAATTTATATAATTAGCATTTCTTTCAACGCCTTCTCTAATAATAGCACTTCTGTCAGCAAGTCCTGATAACATTGCAGCGCCTACTTTTTCTGATGCAATGCTGTTTGCTGCACCGTTTCTCTCAATAGAATTTAATAAAGCAGTGTTTCCTTGGTATAAACTTGATATATTTGTAGCACCTGTTCTTTCTGTTGCAGCTAAATTAACTGTGGATGTATCATTAATAGTATCTTTTATACTTGATTCTGCTTTTCCTAATAATTGATTCGTATTAATAGCATTTCTTTCAATATTATCATTAACTCTTCCAAATTCTCTTGCTGATGAATTTATCATATTTTCTCCAATGTGTCTTGTATGGTCTACAATATTAGCATTCTGGCGAGCATTATCAAATATTCCAAATAACGCAGGGTCTAAAGCAGTCATAGGTATATTTGTAGCGGACATATATACCTATAAATAGATATATATATTAAATTTCCAAAAAAGGAAATAATATAACATTACAAAATTATGATCTTATGATACATCTCTAAAAATTCAAGCTTCTTACATTTTAATTTTATCCATACTGCATAATATTTTTATATAAGATATAATAAATGAAATGGCTGCTTTTAATTGCAATAACAAGTGTCGCAATATTAAGCATATTTGTATATCATCTGATAGAATATCTCAAAAAGTTTGAAGGTTTTACACTGCAACAAGAAATACCAAAAATTATTTGGACATATTGGCATGAAGAGAAATTACCAGACATAATACAAAAATGTATAGCTACTTGGAAGCAACATAATCCCACATATGAAATTAATATACTAAATGATAAGAATTTATCAAAATATTTACCAGATATTTCTTTTGATAAATATAAATTTGCCACAACACATCAAAGAAAGTCTGATATGATTCGTTTGAACATACTTGCAAAATACGGAGGTGTTTGGAGTGATGCTTCCATCATCATGAACAAAAGTTTAGATGATTTGTTTGTGAATAAAACAGCAGAATTTATAGGATATTATATTGAGCTTTTTACAACAAATCATGATTATCCTGTTATAGAAAATTGGTTTTTTGCATGCAAGCCAAATACCAAATTTATAAATACATGGAGAGATGTTTTTTTAACTATCAACAATTATGAGACATTAGAAGAATATGTTGCTCATATGAAAATCAATACTGACTTTCAAAATATAGATGATCCTAATTATTTATCCATGCACATTGCTGCCCAATATGTTTTACAAAATATGATGAGCATTGATGAGATTAAAAGCAGATTATTATTGCAAAAAGCAGAAGATGGACCCTTTAAATACCTTGTTGATAACAACTGGCAAACAGAACAATCTATTGATAGTCTTTGTAACTCAAGATCAGATGACATCATATTTGACAAACTCAGGGGTATTGAAAGGGGATTTGTTGAAAATAATCCTGATAAATATAAATGTTTATTTGACACATTTTAACATTTAAAACGCCGACTACATAGCGAAAAAAATATTAAAAAGTAGTAAAAATGTGGTTAGTACATAGCGAGAACTATGTATGAATTCTACTAAACACTTCTGGTCTTTTTCCTTTCTCAAATATATGTTTTACTATGTATAACATATTTTGGACTGCGTTCTTATCCCTATTATGAATTATCTCGCAATTAAGCTTATTCTCCTTATGAGAAAGTAATCCATGATTTGAAAGTATATTTAGACTATCTTGAAGACACAGGATATAAATACATAAGAAATATTATTATATAATAGATGAATCTTTACCTTACTGTTATAAACAAACACACATATCTTCTCAGAAAATGGCAAAAACCACATAATTGGCTTAACATATTTGTAGGAAGATTGAATAAATTACGCATAAAGATTTGAACTGTTCATAATATGAAATGACAGCACAAACTTTATGTATTGTATATGTACTTTGTATATATTTGCTACCAAAATCTTCTCAAGAATATCATGCAATGTGTATGATAATTCTATTGTGGTCTAACACGCTTATCTTGTTATCATACAAACCACGTATGCAATGTTGCAAGACTTATAAAGATTGGATGCTTTCACCTGAAAAATATTCTAATTACATTATGCACAAGGAATATTTGATGATATTGTCTACTATTTTAACATTTTGTTATGCATTCTTGTAGCATATGCGCTGATATACTCTATATTTTCTTATGATATGAATGATAGATGTATTATCTATGGTCGCTATTCGCAACTACTGTTATATTTGCGGCAATACAATACAGTGAATATAAAAAAGACGAATATCATTATACTGTATATACACTGACAAATTTCATTACATTTTTGATAATGTATATGATTTCTACAATTGCATTTTATCTACTCTTGGGAACCGAACAAGGTAATACAAAATTGCAGAAGGGAGGAGAATATACATACATAGACCCTGCTACTTTGAAAAAAATACCTGACAATATGTATACAGGTTTTACACCATATGATACTTGAATGTATTGTAAATATGGAAAAAATGATTACATTTAGATAATGAAAGCATCATCATAACAATGAGTAATCAGGATAAAGGAAGAGATTATGAACAGTTTATCAAAAACTTTATTGTTCACAAACTACATAAAAATGCGTATCTATGGAATGAATGTCCTGAGAATATTCTGATACAAAATTGCCTAATAGATTCTCATAATAGTATGAGATTGTTGCGCAAAGATGTTAGAGAAGGAAACATCCATTGTCATCAAGATTTAGGAATAGATATTGTACAAATTGAAGATACGCACAACAGATGTTCTATAGTACAGTGTAAAAATGGCTATAAGAATGGTTTGACAATTGAAAATATTGCAGGTGTCATGATACGTGCAGCATGTCTTCCTACTATAGATACATACCTTTACTATACTAACTGCTTATCCAGAAATGTCAAATATATAGCTGGATTGCAGACATCTCGGGTGGTACCAATAGATTGTAGTAATGAAATAGACAAATTGCAAGAAATTGTATATGGGGACAATATATACTTTGTGAAGTTTCCATATGCAAAAAAAGAGCATAAAAATATAGCAGTTATTGATAATAATATAAAGCCTTATGTATATCAGATAGAAGCTGTAGACAAGTGTAAAACATATTATGAGAATAATACGAGAGGTATCATTTCTTTACCTTGTGGTTGCGGTAAGACATTTGTAGGATATCTCATAAGCTGTCATTACAAACATATAATTATTCTATCTCCATTGAGAGAGTTTGCAAATCAAAACCTTAACAATTTCATAGAATATGGTTATAATAAAAATAATGCTCTATTGGTTGATTGCGATGGTATAAGAGATACAGAAAGCATCAAGGAATTCATCAAGCATAATGAAACATTGCTGATATCTTGCACATATGACTCTATGGATGTCATTAGTGAGTGTTTGGGAATGTTCAAAGATGCACTATTCATTATAGATGAATATCATAATCTGTCCAAAAATAACATATCAGATAATTGCAATAATATCTTTAAGCTGCTTATGTCTGAACATAGAATTCTCTTCATGTCTGCTACACCCAGAATATATGATATAGAATATGATGATGAATGCTATGATATGGAATGGATGTTTGGAGATGTAGTTTATAATATGAGTATGACAGAGGCTATTGATAGGAAATATATTTGTGATTATAAATTATGGCTTCCTACTGTTCATGAAAATAGTGAGGAACTTGACAAAGAACTGTCAATTTATGATATTGACAATGTAATGAAGAGTAGATGCAAATTCTTGTATTCTTGTCTGAGTAATAATGGTTCAAGGAAGTGCATAGTCTATTGCAGAGATACAGAAGATATGAAAGCCATGATGAAAAGTATGCAGACTCTTAATGACTTCTATATCATGGATGTGGAGATTGATAGCATATGTTGTCAAGACAATGAGAATAATCGTAAAGAAAAGCTACATAAATTCTCTGATAATGATGATAAGATACAGATATTATTCAATATCAAAATTCTAAATGAGTGTATTGATATACCAACATGTGATGCAGTGTATATCAGCTACCCACCCAAAAATAAAATCACAACCATACAAAGAATGTGCAGAGCAAATAGGATAGATAGACTCAATCCTTACAAAGTTGCCAATATCTATATTTGGTGCAATGATTATGAAGAAATATTGGATACTCTATCAAGTATTAAAGAATATGATATCATGTTTAGAGATAAGATTAATCTAAATACTGTTGATTTCTATAATAATGCTCATGAAAAAGATATAGAGATTGTTAAGAAAGACAAGGAAGTGATAAGTATTTATACTCTTGGAATTAAGGAATTTAAGATGTACACTTGGGAAGAAAAATTGGAAATGGTACAAAAATATATACAAGAACATAATAAGACACCATCTGGTACAGATAAGAATATTTCTGTTAGAAAAATGGGAAGATGGTTGACTATACAAAAACAGCTTTACAAAAATAAAAGCCAAGTATTTAAAAAAGACAACATAGTCTTATCATGGAGTAAATTTATTGAAACACATAATAATTTATTTAAGTCAGAACATGAAATATGGTGTGATACCCTAAATCATGTAGATGAATATATATTAAAACATGATAAACTTCCTTCAAGTGAACACAAAAATACAAATATTAAAAGGCTTGGTGTTTGGATTCTTGCTCAAAAATCCAATTACAAAAATAATGCAAAAATCATGAAACATGAAAATATCAAACAATTATGGATTGATATCAACAATAAATATCCAAGATTATTCAAAAATAATGAAGGAAAATGGTTTGATTATTTAAAAGACCTTGATGAATATATTCAAACATATAACAAGCTACCAATGGAAAATGATAATGATAAGTCAATATCAACTTTAGCAAACTGGGTTGCAGATCAACGATATCGTTATAAAAAACAAACATGTATAATGCAAAATGAGAATGTACGAAATACATGGTTAGAATTTACACAAAAACATTGCAAGTATTTTCTAACTAATGTTGAAGCATGGAAAGAAAAAATTGCAGAAGTTGAGAGATATGCTGCACAAAATGATGGAAAACTCCCTTATCTGACTGACTCAAACCCTGATATAAAAGTATTAGCAAAATGGTTATATCATCAATCAGAAAATTATAAGGATAATAAACAAAGCTTGTCTAATACAGAGTTGCGTACCATTTGGGAAGATTTTATCAAAAGACATCCTTGTAGAAAATTTATGACCAAAGAAGAGTATTGGATGCAATCATTGAATAAAGTAACTGAATATATTCATATACACAAGACATTCCCAAAGGGAAGAGAACAAAAACAGTTATCTACATGGATATCGCACCAAGAAAAAAACTACAAAGATAAAAAAGAAGCAATGATAATACCTGAAGTAAGAGCCAGTTGGGAGAATTTCAAGGTACAATGGCAACATTTGGTATAATATTGATATAAAGTTAAATATAACTAAAATCAATAAGATTAAAATTATTTGTATATTATAACCATGAAATTAGAGTTGAAAAAATTTGATCCATCAAAGATTTCATCAGATAGTGTACTCGTTTTTTGCGGAAAACGCAATACAGGAAAATCGTGGACGCTAAAGAATATTTTAAACCATCACAGAGACATTCCAGTTGGAGTTGTGGTAAGTCCAACAGAAGCAGCTAATGGTTTTTTTGAAAAGTTTATTCCAAAAATGTTGATATATGATCAACCTGATGAAAATACTATCAAAAAATTCTTAGATAGACAGGTTACTATTTCAACAGAAAGAAAAAAAGAATTAAAGAAGTTTGGTAATTCCCAGATAGATGCCAGGGCTTTTCTTATATTAGATGATTGCATGTATGACAAAAAATGGATTAATAATATTAATATTAGGTCTATTTTTATGAATGGACGTCATTACAAAATATTCTTTTTGATTACTTTACAGCATGCCATGGGTCTGCCACCAGTTTTGAGAAATAATATAGATTATATTTTTATATTCAGAAATAATATTCGGAGAGAGCGTGAAAAGATTTACCAACATTACGCAGGAATGTTTCCAACATTTGAAGCATTTGAACAGGTCATGATGCAGACTACTGAAAATTATGAATGTATGGTTATTGATAACAAAACTCAGAGTAATAAGCTTGAAGACCAAGTGTTTTGGTACAAGGCTTCTGAAGCAAATTTTAGAATGTGTAGTGGAGATTTGTGGGAGTTGCAAGCACTTGAAGAACAGCGTCAGGAGATGGGTTATAAAGCAACAGATGGAGATGAAGAAGAACCATTTGATTCTGGTGTATTTACAAAAAAGAAGAATTCAAACATCATCAAAGTCAAGAAACAAGCATCTGGTAGATATTAGGCTTCAATTATTTCATAATCATCGTATGATACATATGAATCCTTTTCAACATCTCTATAATCTATTTTTGAAGGCATATCATAATTTAACAAGCTTTGTAATTCTTTCTCCAATTGTCTATTTTTCATAAGCAGAATCTTATTTTTGATGCGCATATTTTGCAAAATATTTGAATTATGTTTCAGTGTATTTTTGATACATAGGTATTTTTCAAAATATAGTTTACACCTATCGTATATATTTTCATCTTGGACACAGATAGTACGGTATGTGGTAAGCAAACTATTAAACATGATTACATAATTTCTATATTATATCATTCATTTTTTTATTTTTCTACATAATAAGTATGAGAAGAAAGAATGATATGGTCATGTATGTCTTTTTATTTGTTGTGTTAGTGCTTGTAATTATAGGAGGGCTATATTTTACAGGACCTATCAATGAAGCTTTCAGTAATGCACAAAATACTCCAGCACAATTACGAAGACAAAATGAAGAAGTACAATCTAATCATGTATACAAAAATGAGAAACACGTAAACATAAATAAGGAAGTTCATTTACCAATAGGTAAGTAAACATTTTGCATCTTTCATCATCTTATATACAGCATAGAACATGAAAATTGTTCCAAACACACTTATTTTTTTACTAATAATTTTAAGATTATAAACAGTATCTGTATCTGATACATTATCTATTGTTGAGCATTCCGAAGATGTATCTGAATATTCTTCCACATATATCCCAGCATATTTTAAGTATCTTGTTAAATCACTGGGAACTAAATTATATAATTTGCATATTTTTTCTTCTTGTTCTTTGTGTGGTTTGGTTTCTTGATAAATATATTTTACTATGTAAAGTTTTACAAACCGAGCTTTGATAGCATCCTCTGTTCTCTGTAATTTTGCAGCCATGTAAGCATAGTCTTTATTTTGTTTATACATTTCTATAAGCTTATTATTGTCACTATCAGTCCATCTCTTTCTGTTGCGAGTAATCATAGGCATGCTTGTTGATATTGTTATATCATATTAACACACATAATCATTTTTTTATTTTTCAACCATTCAAAAAAATGATGGTTTTTTCCTTTTTGTTATAGATTTTGGTTGAGTTATACTAACTACCTTTATATCACGCATTTCAGACCTTGCAGACCTTTCAGACCTTGCAGACCTTGCAGACCTTTCAGACCTCTCAGACCTTTCAGACCTCTCAGACCTTTCAGACCTTTCAGACCTTGCTGAGCTTTCAGAATCTATATCAGAGCTTTCAGAATCTATATCAGAGCTTTCTGATTTAGATGAATGGTTTATAGTACCTATATCATTTGCATCAACTGAAAAGTCATCATCATTTTCTTCTTTCAGACTTTCATCTTTATTTTCATAATTATTTCCATCTGGTATTGGTTGATATTTTACATTTTCTGTTTCTGATTCATGAGCATCATCAGATTCATGAGCATCATCAGATTCATGAGCATCTTCTGATTCATGAGCATCTTCTGATTCATGAGCATCTTCTGATTCATGAGCATCTTCTGATTCATGAGCATCTTCAGATTCACGAGCATCTTCTGACTCATGAGCATCTTCTGATTCATGAGCATCTTCTGATTCATGAGCATCTTCTGACTTATTCATATCAGCTTCATGAGTTTTTTTCTTTGATTTTTTTCTTAATGATTTTTCCATAACATCATCAATATATTCTATAATCTCTTTGATGTTGATAAATTCTGTTATAGATTTGGCTATCATTTTACGCATGCTATATTCAATAATATTCAAATTATTCTGAATCTCAACAGGTTTCAAATTATTCTGTACAAACAAATATGAATTTTTCCAGGCAAACTGTGATGCATTTATCAAACATTTATGAACAAAATCCTCTATATTTGGTACTTTGACATGTAGCTTGTTCAATTTTTTCTTAAATTCATGTAATTTAATCTTGATACTAACTATAATAGTGAGCTTAATCAACCTGTTCAAATAATCACATTGTGACTTTTTGACAATGGCTTTAACTTCTTCTTGTATCATATTATTGTTCCATTTAGGTATATTGTTCAATTCTGTCTGAAATGCTTTTAGTCCTTTCTTTTGACACTCGACATAAATAGAATAAATTTTCTCTGCAATAGGTACTGCCAAAATATCCTGTAAATGTTCAATATATTCTTTTTTTGTATCAACTAATCCTTGTAGCATATATATTCATATTATGACTTTTTCTTATATTCTATTGACCTTTTGTTTATTTATCCTTTTTCTTGCACCTCCATCTGACAACAGATTTAATGCACCATCAAGAATTCCTGTATTGCTATTTGCTGACGTAGGTTGTGTTAAAAAATCATTTATGTTTTTAGTTTGTATGTAAATTACACAAGGTCCTGTAAATTTCATACCAAATCCTTCACCTCCTATAAATGATGAAAATAATGATTTTCCAATCTGTTCAACATCATATTGATAATTATTGTTACATGCCAAAAACATCCCATTGTCTACTAATATAGAATCACCATTTTCAATATTTTCTTGCTGCAAATTACCATATGCAGATAACCAAATATACCCATATTCGCCATTTATACACGAAGCAACAGGTAGTATGAAACCTTCTTGTCCTATACCAATTATTCCTTTCATTTGTGTTGTCATAGATATTTTTATATTGTCCGTACATGCTAAAAAACAATATTTTGATAATCTGTATTCATCACCACTCTTTATTCTGAGAATCATAATAGAATTTATAAAGCTTGAACCCAGAACTAATGTCCCTATCTCTGTAGTTCCACTGAATTTTTGATATACAAAAGATTCACCTGATAGCCATTTCTTGAAACTATTTCCTATACCATCAAAGTGTATTTCAGCTTTTTGAATACCTCCTTTCATATATATCATAGACCCTAATGCAGCAATTATAGTGTGTCCTTCCTTTAACTTATATTCAACATGTTGTGTTCCAACTGTGCCTATCACTGTACTGTTATTCAAAATATCATCATAAACATTAATATTTGCTCCTTTTTGTTTCTTTGGCATCTTACAAAATACAAATAGAAAAATATGATATTATCTTGATATATCTAATATAGGATTAATGCCAATATTGTATTCATTTGCTTTCAATGATTTAAGTATACTTCCATCAAGTCTGTTTTCAAATGCATTCTTAGTATCAGGGTCTTGTGTTAAGCTACAACCATCTAATGTGGGACCTACTTGGTAAATAACATTAACATTTCCTGCATCTCGTGCCGCATAACTATCTGCTACTAATCTATTGCTCTTCATGTTAACATCATCCTTGTCTATTGGGATATTCATGTTTCCTGGATTTGGAGTGTGTCCTGCATCTATCATCATTTGTTCCCTTGTTCCATCTATTTCAGCATTTTCTGTTGCCTCTCTACTAACAGGTCTATGTTCATAAATAGCCTTTGCAACACCATATTCTTCGTTATCAGAGGTATATTGTTTATGTGTATTCTTGAGCTCAATTTCTTGGCTTGCATAACCACCTAGAACACTATTAATCACTCCACCAATAAATCCGAATTCAGCTTTTCCTTTTATAGTAGTTTCTTTGACTGTCTTCTTAACGACCAAATCAGGATCATACACATACACTTTATATGTAGATTTACCAATGTTTCTGACAGTATCCACAACAGGCAGTGTTTCTTTAACAGTTGTCTTCATAAAATCCTGATTTTTGGCATATCCTACATTATTAGCAGTCTTTACATTCAATTGTTGACTATCGTGCAACAATGTCTCTTTAACTGTCGTCTTTGCATCATCTTGTATTGCTGAATAAGACTGGTCTGCCCCGGTAAGATTTAGATTCTCGCTATCATGTAATAAGGTCTCTTTTACAGTAGTCTTTGCATCATCTTGTAAAGCTGAATAAGACTGGTCTGCGCCTGTAAGATTTAGATTTTCACTATCATGTAATAATGTTTCCTTGACTGTTGTCTTCATATTATCATCTGTGTTGATAATACTGAGTTTTGAAGGAATCTGTGCCTTTGGATTACCACCAGCTCTTGGTGCATCTACAAGATATTCCTTAATATTATATTTCAAAGCATCCAGAATTGGACTTACTATAGCCTTCACTGTGCTTGTTAAATTGGAAACAACTGTACGTGTCTGTGTTTCCTGGCGTTCATTATTATACACTATAATATTTTCCTTTCCATAATCATCATTCTCAGCCATACCTTTAATTGTATCCATCTTCGCACTTCCTTTATATTCAATATGCGTGTCTGGTCTCTGTGTTTTCTTAATTGCAAGTTCTGGTCTATTTGTTTCTTTGATGACAGCACCTGTGGTTTTGAACCAATTGTCTTCAGTCTGCTTATAAATCTTCTCAGGCTTGTTTTTAGCATATGGTGCAACAACTGCACGTTGATAAGTGCCAGTAGGAGGTGATTGAAATGGTATTTCATATGTAGCATTTCGTTGATTAACTTTTGAACGTAGTTCATCTAGTGTCTTAGGTCTAGAAAAATCACGTGTATTTTCTTGTTGATATCCTCCACTACCTTGAGAAGTATATCCTTTATTTAACCCTGGACCAACTTTTGTCTGTTCAAATGGTAATACATTGTTATTTATATTTGAAACTGAAACTCTGGATTTCATATAATCTGTATGAGATTGTGCCCCATGTAGATTTGTATATCCAGAAGTAGGTTTGAATATATTATTAACTTCGCGTTTTTGGATTAGCATTCTATCTACTCCAGTGTTCATGTCAAGTTTTGATGTAAATTTATCAATATTCTGTGTTACACCTCCTTTTAAAAACGGTTGCATATTATTATGTTTGAAGTTTTCCATATTGACCTTTTCACCAGTCAATGACGATACATAATCTTGTTTGTCTATATTCTCATCCATTTGCTTAATTTCTTGATAATTAGGTTGAAACTGTGTTGGCGATACTACACCTGTTTCATATGGTCTTGAAGCCTTTTCATGCAGTTTTTTACTTCTATTACTGGCATCTTTTTGCACATAGTCTGAATAGTTTGATGCATATATATTATTGTGTTGATACATGGTCTTCTAAACATAACATATAAAAAATCATATCAAAAAAGTACATATACACATTGTTTGTTTAATAATCTTAGACAATCTAAATATGTTAGAAAAATAAATGTATATGTACTTTTTTGATATCCAAATCATGTACACTTAAGATATAAAGCTATTACATAATAACCCTGATATGAATAAACAATTTCTAAATGAAGGTGTTAGTGTTATTATACCATTGTATAATGGTATTGAATTTTTACCACAAGCCTTAGCTTCAGTTGTTAATCAGACACATACAAGATGGGAACTTATTATAGGCATAAACGGGTACCCCCCTGGTTCAGATGTGGAGAAAAAGGCAAATGAAATAAGAGAAATGTTTGTGAACGATAAACAAAAAATAATTGTTAAATATTATGATACTAAAGGTGCACCACTTACATTAAATGCAATGGCAAGAGATGCCAAATATAATTATGTTGCAATATTGGATGCAGATGATTATTGGGATGCTCGCAAATTAGAAATACAGTTATTGTATGCAACTGTTAAAAAATATGATGTAGTTGGCACATCATGTAGATACATTGGTGTGAAAGTGTTTTATAACGGTATAGAGACCAATTATTTTATACCAGGTATACCATTAAATGAAGTGTCCAATTCAGAATTTGATATATTTAATGTAAACCCAATGATATGTTCTTCCATTTTAATAAGGAAAGAATTGCTTGAATTTGAAGATCATTTTGTTTATGATTACAACCTTTGGTTCAAGTTGTTTTTAAGTAAAAAAAGTTTCTTTAATGTGCCTGAAGTTATGGTATATCACAGAGTACACGAAAATAGTGCTTTTAACAATTCAAATGCAAATTATGTAGATGAACTGAAAGAAAAATGGAAAAAAATTTACAAAGAAGAATCAATTTGAAATAAAATTCCATGCAATATTTTCATTGGATGCACAACATGATTGGTTGTAGTATTAAAATCTTTCACAAACTCTATAACATTGATTAGGTGATTAGATTTGAATTGTTCAAGTATGCTTACAATATTTGTATACAACTGTTTAAAATTATGTTGTTCATGTTTGTAAAGCATCTCTGAGTTGCTAAATTCATCTATCTTCACTACATGATTGGTATTAACATATTGCGGATTTTCTAATTTATAATGTATACCAACAATTTTGTCTGTTTTTTCAACATAAATATTATTGATATCTATTTTTTGGAACTGTATATAATATGTAAACAATGCTGTATAAAGTGAAAGTATTATCTGTTTGACGATGCTGCTATTTAAAGGAATATGCAAAATACTGCTGTAATAAGGTGATAATATCACAGCTGAATCATTATTTATATCTTCTATATCTTTATCATATTCATGTGCACATAAAAACTTTATAATGTCTTCTTCATATTCAAAATAACAATGATGTTGAACAAAATTAATGTTTTTAATCTTCTTGGACATGAAATAATCATGCTTCAAAATAGGATGATTCCATGTACTAATTTTTAACATTACACCATTTCTATCATTTGTTAAAATATTTAGTATGTTTTTTTTGCTTTTATAGAACCTAAGGTCATCTTGATTTATTAAATCAGCCCAGTTGTGCTTATTCACATGTAAACAATACTTTTGTATTTGTAGATTCATAGCAGAATAAGATGAAAGTTCTATAACATTATTATATGGATATGTTAATGATTCTGACATCATTTATATAGTTATAGAAGAATCTTTATGTATTACTTACATTTGACATTATAATTCATATATCCGTTTGGATATCCTGGTGCAAAAGCATCTTGGGCAGTTCCTTTAGCCCAATTATTAATATCATCTAACTCTTTTCCATCACATTTAGGAAAGAATATTGTTTGGTCTTGTGGTACATCAATCACAGGAACATGATTATCTTTGGCTACCATTCTATAATTAACAGGGACTCTATCAAATGCTTCTAACGCATTTTCTTGCGGGTCAGTACATAGCCATTCCCAACGATTGATTCCAGTCCCACGTAATGTACATGCTGGGTTTGACAATCTCGTATCTTCTCTTGGTGCCATGCATGCTCTCGGATTTCCAACATTTACGACACATGGATTCTTTGACGCATATTTCCCTGGAATATATTCATCAGCGTTACACTTACTTTTTTTATAATTGAGCCCAAGTAGTTCACTTGAATCATCCACTGTAGATTGCATTGTGCATGTTGCTGGTCCATAAGATTGATAACGCATACTTGGGTCATCTGGAAGAGTTATTCCACATTGTGAACAATCATTTGCAGGGACATTCAAAGAATATAACCCAGGTCCAATGGTTCTTTTCAACTTTTCGATATAACTACAACTATCATAACTCATTCGTGTATCATTAGGCTGGTTCATTCTAATAAAACAATATATTTTATTATACAAAAAAATGAGACTTAGCAGTTGTTGTAATTCATTTTAGGAGGCAAAGGTATGCTTCTGTACATGATACTTTGACAGGCTGGGAGATGTAGAGCAGTTGTATTTATAGGTGGTGTCTTATCATTTTGTATAATACCGTCCCCTGTAGGCACATATTGATTATTGCCACACTTTGAAATATATCTTGTTTGTCCTCTAAGTTCACTATCAAGGTCTACAAGATTTCCTTTGATATGAGATACAGATGTTCCTCCAAGGAAGCCTAATTGATGTCTACATTTGTTCTTATGTTCATGAAACATGGGAGATAAAATATAACTTAATGTACTAACATTTTCTTGAAGATTTTGTTTATAAGAACAGGTATCATATTTTGATCTGTTGAAACTCATGAGTATATCTATTTTATACATATAATTTATTTTCTATTACAACGATTGAACTCAACTTTGTTCTTATATGACCTTGTATCTTCACCCCCTCTTGTCCAGTCATATACAATATGTTCTGGTTTTTGAACCTCTTTTATACAATCTAACATTGGCATAAATTCATTTGTTGTTATTTCCATAACAGACTTATTGCATCTATATGGCTGTGAGGTTGTTTCATCTGCATTTGAAAGAACAGGAATACTCCTTGAATCTGAACCAGACAAAATATCAAGTTCCTTATGGATATCACCAGAATTTCCTCTAAGCTTAGGACCTCCTGCAAATGTCCTTGTAATCAATTGAATAGGGCATCTATCTCGTGTCATAGCATCTTGATTATTTCGCAATGCTGAATAAGTGTCAATCAAATAATCATCTGATAGACCATACCCAGGTCTGCCACGAAGATTAACATGATCAGTAATCATATTAGGAAGACTTCCTATTGGTTTATTGTCTCTTGCTGTATCATTATAATAAAGAGCATACTTACCCAAATTATCATTGTACGTGTCCTTTGCATTCATCCAACAACTATCTGAATTTAAATTGGCTTTAGCATCATATAAACTGCTCATACTACTATCTATTTTTAATAGACATATAAAAATTATTTGTTTTCAATCAAAAAACTTTTATTCAAGTTTGCCAATGATGGTATACACTCTGTTATACATTTATCAAAATTGTGAACGTCATATGGTTCTTTATATTCTTTTTGACATGAATTATTATGATATTCTTTCACATTCCATTCTTTTTTATCAGAACTTACACCAATCTGTTCATAAATGTCTCGTTTGTCTTTCAATGTTTTCGTAAAAGATTCATTATGAATATCATCAGATATATTATTATTATAGTATGTGTTTACTATTTTATTATCATCTTTTAATGAAGAAGTATATTCAATCTTTGAAATAGCTTGGTCATTTTTTTTATGGACTGAATATGTTATAGATGTGTATGTCTCCATATACTGCATATATTTATTATTTTTTATATAGTTTTTACTACATACGAAGATCTCTGTAAATATTTTTGTAGCAAAATATTGTATCTTCTTTGCATGAATCACCTCTATTGTACAACCAGTTTGCATATGTAGATTGGTCATTTGGAAGACTGGATACAGGGACTGTATAGAACTGTCGTTTTGATGTGGACCTATCATATATGTCATCTACATTCCTGAACATGCTTTCATCAAAATATTTTTCTATATTTTCTTGTATTTGATTATCAGATATAGGACATGCTTTGATACCTATATCATCACCATATATCATGTTTGGATTCATAAATGGATTATGTTTTGATGGCTTTGTACATACTTCATTGTCAATAACTTTCAAACTGTTTTTATTGAGAAAAGCATTTGAATCTTTTATTATATTATGTTGATAAGTATATATTATTACAATTATAATTACTAATATAATCATAAGGAGTATAATACGAACATCTCTCAATATGAGGGCAAGAATAAGGCATACAAATATTATCAATCGTGTCAACGTATTTAATTTTTCTTCTATAGTCATGTAGTCAGTGGGTAGTAATACTGGAACAAATAAAAGTGAAATATTGTTTGTCCAAAACATATGTTCTGTATCTATTTATTTGTTATTATTTTTATTCTACTTTGCTTGCTTCAGCATCTGCTGCAGCTTTTCTCTTTTCATTCAACTTCCTTTTCAATTTCTTTGCTTTTGCAATCTTCTTTAATGCTGATTCATTCATTGTGGCACGTGTTCCTCTTGGTGCATTATTTTTGTTCATACTTTTCAAAATACTACTAAAATCATTTCCATCTGAATTACCCATCATAGATGACATCATACTCATTATGTTTGACAAATCTGGTCCTTTGCCACCTTTTGTATTACCACCAGGTACGCCTCCTCCTCCGCCAAAAATATTAGGCATAATTGAAGCAAACTTCATAGCATCTTGAATGAGATTTTCTTGCTTCAATTCACCATTGGAAATTTTGGTAGCCATCTTCTTGCTCACATTTGTTATGATATCAGCAAAACCACTATCTGGGTCTCCAATAGCCTTCAGAACATCTCCATTCTCACCCATTGATTTCTGTAGTTTTCCTACATCAATATCCTCAAGAATTTCCTTTGCCAACTTGCCAAGAGTAGTGTCTTCAATAAAGTTCATGTCAATTCCTGATTTCTGCTTGATTTTCTCATTACGAAGATTTTGCAATTTTGTAAGAACCTTTTTAACATTCTCATCTTCTAATTCCTCAATTAATGCCTTGTTATCAATAGTTTGTAAAATACTTACAATCTTTGCAGACATTTCATCTGTTAGTTCCTTGCTGAAAATATAGAACACACAGATAAAGTGATTACATAGATAACTATCATCCATAATCTTCTGAATATCATCCAATGTGATATTTTGATATAAATTCAAATGTTTTTGTTCATCCATCCAAGTCTCACAATCACCTTCTATATATTTATCCCATAGTTCAGAAGGTATCTGTTCTTTGAAGTAAATCAAATACTCATCAGATGCCTTATCAAGTGTTACATAATGTTCTTTAATAGCCTTATACACAGCTTTAGCTGTATCACTATTGTCTTTGTTTTTCTTTGCCACATCTTTAATTCTCTTCAAAAAATCAATGTAATACTGATTGAATATAAATGTTGCTGTCATATGTATATATGGAAATTATGACATATTCTTTATATCTATTTACTGAATATCCAGAGAGCGTTGTTTCATAATTTCTTCCATACTGGGTAGCTTCTTTTTTTCCTGAGTATCACCTGTATAAGACACTGAAGACGATGCTGCTACAGAAGGCGTTGTCATTAATGATTTTGACATGATTTCATTGTCAATTATGTCCCAGTTATAATTTTTATCATTGATAGCTGTATCTGTATCATCTATATTAGAAAAGTGTTCTGCTGATATAGAACCCAATGTAAATGCCATCGGTTCATCTGGTACATTTTGTGTGGCAACATCTGGTATGGTTGAAGCATCTGATTCTCTGGTTATGCGCTTTTCATTCCTAGTACTATTACTTGCAAACAAAATTCCTCTATTTGGTAGTAAAAGATAATCAAATACAGCCTTGCCAAAAATATATTCTTTTGTATTTAGCAATAATAAAGCTGGTACAGAATGTATCTTGGGGTCTATAGGTTTTTGCATGCTACGTAATGTATCAATTGACACAGTTTTGACTGTTTTATTTTTATCATGTTTTTGAATAGTTTCCAAGAGGATATTACAATGTTGACAATAATTACTATAGAACAGTATCATTATTACTAAGAACAAAAATAATGTATAACCTTATATACTAACTATAACTAATCTTTCAAATATTATCTATATAATATATATGCAGACATTTGTACTTACAAACCCAGAAACCAAAGAAGTTATTACTACAGCAGACAATCTAAATAGATATTCATGCGAGTATATCAAATGTGTAATAGATAAACAAATATCAAAAGCTTCATGGAAACAATCTCTATGTTATACAGCAATTGGTTCAGAAGGTGATACAGTAATATATCATAATGATACAATTCATATATGTTAGAATGGACATAATTCAAAATCATGTGTGTATGGGTACTTCTTGTATTTATTGGTTTGTTTGACGTCTTTCTTCAAATCTTGTAAGAACATATTGCGAATAATATTTTGATTTCGTATATACTCTTGATTTTTATCATAATCTGGGTGTTCTTCGTGACTATCGTTCAGTTTGTCAAATAAAATATTTTTAACTTGCTCATCTTGTGTACTTATGCATTTTTGAGATTCATCTTCAAAAGATATATCTGGTATATGTTTATATGTTCTGGGAATTTGCATCATATCCTTTGTATCTTCACTTGATTTCATGTATATCTTGTCTTCACATATAGCACCTACTAAATTAGCATATACCATTCTAATACACTTTGTGCATAAACGTACTACACAAACTATATTTATGTGATAAGCATACATGTCATTGTTATTATGATATACAAAATCATAATCTATCATAATTTCTTTTTCATTCTTTGTATTTTTTCTGATCTTGTTTACATTTGCATAAAGTATATTGGTATTTTTTAGTTTCTTCTTGATGAAATCATGAAGCCTATTGCACATATCAGTTACATTTTCATTATATGACACTGACCAATTTGTCCATGTAGTACCTTCAATATACTTGATTGCATTTATAGCATATGAGTTACCACATAATGCAGATTGTACAAATTCTTGCACTTTAGCATCATTGCATTTTATACTATGGTCCAATAGATTCTTATTTACATATGTATGTAAGGTTCTATCTGGAAGATAAACATTATCAATGTTGGCAAAATTCTCTGCAATTTTGTATGATATTGACATAAACGAAATTGTTATTAATAATAAAATAAGCAAGTTGATCATTTGCATCTTCTTTACTAAAATAATATATTTATTTCCGCAATTCTTTATTATTATCATATATTAGGATTTAAGATGTTATCACGTATCTATTTTGTAATATTGCTGTATATCATATGTTTGTTTCTGATATTTTTATACAAACCTGCCATGATGTTTGATGATAAGGGTTGTATAAAACATTTCAGTTATGACGAAAGTGATACAAATGCTTCCTTGATGAATATAGAAATTGTTTTGTGTATACTGGCAATACTCTGTTATTTCATAGTTTTAGCTGGAGAATTGATTATGAGTTAAACATCAACTTAAGACATTGTATATTATAGTAGATATGACACAATATCAGCAGATACAAGAGTGGATTTTGAATCAAATCAATCATCCTACACCAAAATTATCTCTGCAAAATCTTCTTTTTGTTGCTGGCAACTCTGGTATTGGCAAAACATATAATATACATAAAATTTGCAATGAATTAAATCTTGATATCATGCATGTATCTACAAATAATTGTATGTCATCAGAAGAACTGAATGACATTATTACTAAATATATAACATCAAATATGCTACAAATATTGTGCAATAACTTTCGCAAGAAAATTATTATTATAGATGAATTTGAGTCAATTATGGCAATAGACCGTACAATTAATACATGTCTCTTAAATATTCTTACCAATACAAAACTAAAAAGTGTTCCCATTATTTGCATATCATCTTTGGATATAGTCAAAAAAATTGGTGTTATAAAAAAAAAATGCAAAATCATAGAGATAGAAAACCCTTCTTTTCACGAAGTATGTAGAATTCTTAATAAGATATATCCTCATATTGACAAAGATATAATCAAAACAACAGCAGAAGCATGTGATGGTAACTTATCACATTGCATTCAAAGACTTGATAATAATATATCATATTGTATGGATGAAGATACACGCATACATGCATTATATAGCAAAAACTTTGATAGAGACTTGATAAAAAAGGTGGTATTGACAGATATTTGGTTGATACCACTTAGATTTCATGAAAATTTGATAGCAGTATTGAAGCAACATAAATGCACTAATATACAAAGAAACGAATACTACAAAACATTCATGCAAAATCTACTTTATTTTGACTTCATTACCACAAGTTCATCAGATATAGCATCTGATATTTTTGCATCAATGATATATTTTTTGAGCAATTTATCTGCCAAGAAAAATGCAAAATTCAATACAGAGGGTTTCACAAAAATTCTGAGTTATTTGTCTTTACAAAAGAAATTTATCAAAAAATCACATGCGAATAACACATCTAATTTTCCATTATATCAAATTAGCAATTATCATACTCATATTTCAGGAAGAAATTTTTATGTTCTTTAATTAGATATATAATAATAATGGATGGAAATGTAAATGTACAGCAACAAAATAACATTTTTGATGATTCATACCAAACAATAAAAAACACTGCATCCAAAGTATCTGATGGTGTTTCTACTGTAGTGAATACTGCTAATAAAACAGTGGATTTCTATACCAGTAAATTTACTGTCATAGCAGGTCTAATATTTGTTATCCTGCTTAGTATATTTGTATCATATGGATTATATTATATCATATCATCTGCTATTTTTAACCAATCACGTTTAATTATTGAAGGAACAAAAGTTCCTATCATATGTAATATATATAGCAAGTATAATATTACAGCTTTTAATAAGACTGGAAATGGTAAGAGACGTTCTTATACCTTCTGGATATACATCAATGATATGAATAGTTATAATGGGTCATATAAACACGTATGGCACATTGGCAAAGTTGATAGTATTAAGTCAGCGAGTCCATTTGTATTCTTAGATTCTTATCAAAATAAAATGTATTTTAGATTTGCTGCATTATCAGATGACTCTTTCATAAATGATACAAGTTCTGTACAGAACCTTTCACCAAGTGAATTGCTCAAGTTCATGCAACAAGGTATTGAAATCCCATATGTACCATTACAACGTTGGGTGCATATTGCTGTTGTTATCAATGAAAATGCTAATGGTGGAACAGTTGTTGCATATGTTGATGGTGATATTGCTAAAATTGTTTCATC
>B570J29032_109959349_pt1 | contig 23086 bp, 23 predicted proteins | sample LakMenEpi16Nov12_FD_29032 | JGI IMG/M metagenome (IMG submission 29032) | reverse complement strand
AAGCCAGTGGCGGGCGACGAGGAGACTGTGCGGGTCTTCTTCTCCCCTGGCTGCCCATTCTCCCGGTCCTATTTCCAGTTCTTCAAGAATCTGGAAGCGACCCTGCCCAAGGACAAGAAGTTCGCCTTCACGCCGCTGGTGAACAAGGCGGACGGCATCCAATTCGCGCTGAGCTTTCTGGCCGTTCAAAAATATCACCCGGCCTACGTCCACAACTTTATGGAGGCAGCCTTTATCGGCGTCCAGGACAAGGGGCTGGCCACGCGGAACTGGGCAGGCATTGAGCGCATTGGCCAAGCCGCCCATGTGCCCGTGTCGGTGCCGGCACTGGTGCAAGCTCACAGCGAGACGCTGCGCACGGCGCTGCAGGCCTTGTTGGTTACGCAGAAAGGGTTGCAGGTGACTAATACGCCGGCGGTAACGGTGGCCGGCACCTTCATCGTGACCCCGGAATTCACCAACGGGGACACCGCTTTGTTCAGCCAACTGGTCAACGGTGTCATCTCGATGGCGCGCTAACCGCCGCCGTCCCGCACGGGGGAATACCTGCCTCCCCCCCAATTTCCGGGCGCCGACGCTCGCCGTTGTAAAATTCGGGCTGCCCAAGAAAGTCACTTCCGCACCATGTCTCCATGTTGACTGAGAACCAAAAAGTACTCATTGCCAAGGGCCTCAACAGAGGGCTCATGGATACGCTCATTGCGCATCGGCTGGGTGTCTCGCATATGGCGGTGTACCTTTACCGCAAGCAGCTCGGTATCCGCTCCGAGCAGGTGCGGGAAACCCGCTACGACACATGGATCCGGCTGCTGGAGGAGGGGCGATCCGTGGAGGCCGTGGCGAGCCTCTACGAAGTCAAGCCCGATACCATCCTGACGACGCTGTACCGGACGCGCGAATTCTCCTATCCGGAAGTCAAAGAGCGTGCGCGCTTGGCCAAGGAAGAAGATATGCGCCGGGCGCTTGGCGTGACCGTGCGCGATCTGCAAGCGCAGCGAATGCAGGCTTGGGTGAAACTCGGGCAGGCCGGGATGACAGTGGAACAGATCGCTGAGACCTACGACGTCGATCCCAAGGAGGTGACGGCCGTGCTGCGCAAGCACAAGGTCAGCGTGGTCAAGCCGAAAGTCGAAGAGGCGTCGTTTGACTGGTAGCATGCTTTCGCATGCGAAACGATCTTAGATGCACAAAAGCCCGCATTGAGCGGGCTTTTTAAACAGAATTCGGTTCGCTATCCACTGCGCTGGTTGTCCACCAGCAGGAACCACTTCCGGCCAAATTCGTTACCCTCAGAATGCGCGACGGACGGAGGTGGCGCCGCGTCTTTGGCATTTACCATAAATCCGATTATGCGTTGAAATCGCCCATGCCGTCAGCGGGGCGCTGCACCGTACCGGTGATCGGGGCATACGGCCACCACGGTATCCCGAGCGCCACGGTTAGCAACGCTTCCAGCATAGTAAAAATCGGCCGCTCTGGCCGATTTCTTTGCGCTGCGCACGTCGGAGCCGCGGGTCAGAAGCCCGGGCCACCTCGCGTGCCGAAGCCGTTGCGGCGCCCAGGCGTACCCGCACCGATCCCCTGCCAGTTGAAGCGCTTGATGTGCGCCGGCTTGCCGCCAGCGGCGCGCAGATGACGCCCGCGCTTGCCGCTCGCCGGTTTTACTGCGAACGCAGCCGCCAACAGGGCGCTGATTTTCTTGATGAGAGTGCTCATAATCACCTCCACAATTATGTGGACTATAAAATCACATTAACACGAATACCCTACTGGGTAAATGGTGCTGTTTCGCGTTAACAACGCCTGCACGCGGGCAAAAGAAAACCCGCGCCGCAGCGCGGGCATGGGCGCGCAAGCCGCGCACCAGGTTGCCTGCGCTAGTCGCCGCCATCACCAGGCACGGCTCCAGCCCGGCCGGGCCACGGCGAGGGGGTTGGGGTCGGCACAGGTGGTGCGGGGGTAGCGGCCGGCGCGCGTGCGGGGGCCGGTGCGGGGGCGGACGCAGCTCCATCGACCAAAGTGGTGCGGCTGGGGCTGCCGGCCTTGCGGCCCAGATCGACGACGTTGTCGGCCACGTTGGCGGCCATGCGCCGCACCGTACCGGCACCCTTGTCGTCCAGGCCGGCATTGGAGGCCTGCTCCTGGGCACTGCCGACCTTGCCGTCTACCGTGCGCTGGCCATGGCTGACATTGCCTTCCACCATGCGCTTGAATTCCGGATCGAGGTCCGGCGCGCCTTGCGCACGCAGGTGGGCGGCGTCGGCTGGCGGCGTAGCCTGCGACGGGCGGCCGATGTCGCGCTGGGGCGTGTGGCCACCAGCCGCGTGGTGGGTGGTGGGTCCTGCAGGACGATGAGCGGGCATTGCGGTGGCGGCAGCGGTCGCCAATGTCGCAGCTGGCAAGGCCGGCGTCGCTCGCTGGACGGCTTTCTGCAGACCCGAGGTATTCACCCCGGTGTGGTCCGACGGGCTGCCCAGCTCGAAGCTCTTCATGGAGGTATCACCCGGCGTGAAGCGCATGTGCTGCATCGCCTGGCCTTCTTGCGTGAGGTAGTTCAAGGCCATGGCGCGGTCGGCCGCTGGTGCGCTCTGGTCCTGAGCCATCAGCACAGCGGCCCGATGGCGGTTGACCAGTTGCTGACCTTCGGGGCTGTTGACCACCCGGTCGGTTGCGCCGTGCGAGGCGTCGGCCTGTGCCAGCTGCAAATACGGCTTGGCCGCCGCACTCTCGTCGAACTTGCGCCCCTCCAGTGCAGAGAAAGCCGCGAACTCGGGGTTCGCGCGGCTTTGCCAGAGCAGCTCGGGCGCTTTGATCTGGGCCGAGGCCTGCACGAAGTTGGAGCTCTCATGCAGAGCGCTCGCCGTCGCATCCGACACCGACTTCACCTCGCTCAATGTTTGCTGGTACGACTCTTGGGTCTGCAGCGTCTGCGTGAGGTCCTTGGCGGCCTGTTGACCGGCACTGGTGTGTCGCGTGGCGGACAGGGTGTCGTGAATTGAATCGGACAGTGCCTTCGAGTCGTCGTAGGAGGCGTTGGTGCCGGCGTCCCGCGTCGCCTGCAGGCGATCAGAGGCAGTGGTCGAGGTCTCCATGTTGCCACCTGCTGACAGCGAGAATCCAAAACCTTCCCCAGAAGAGATGCCTGCACTTGCCCCCGCATGCATGCCACCACTGGTGGTGTTTTCGTTGGCACGAGCACCCGTGACGCCGGTTCCCGAGTGCTGATTCCGGCTGGCGTTACGCCGGGCTTCCCAGCCCTTGACGATCTGTTCGCCGATCGAGTTGTCAATGCCGAAGCCGCTGAAGTCGTGTTTCTGGGCAGCGGCTGCCCATTGGCGCATGTTGCTCTGTCCTGCCTCGATGCTGGCACTCTGCGTCTGGGCCTTGGTCAGAACCCGGCTCGCGTCGCGGGACAGGTTGCCGAAGGTGGCACTACTGGAGACCGCTTCCAGCGCGCCATTCATCGCCAGATTGGCTTGGCCATTGGGTAGTTGAGTCGCGCGTCCCACCGAGCTGTTCTCAAACATCGGCCGTGTGACCGACGGTGCCGGCGCCACGTTGTCGGCCGTTTCGTGGCTCTTGGGGGCAATGGTCGTGGCCACGCTGGTCATCGCAGACGACTCGCCCAGGCCGAAGATCAGGCTCATCAGCACCGGCAGGCTGGCCATGATGTGCGAGCCCACACCGATCTGCAGGCTGAGCTGCTTGTAGGCCGCCAGGGTCGACGCTTGGGAGATCCAACCGCCTTGGCGCAGCGACTGCAGGAAATTGGCCACGTCGATCGAAAGCATGGCGTTAACCAGTTCCGCGCCGACGTTCACCACCAGCAGTGGCCACACCATGATGTGCGCGGCTGTCTTGACGCTCTTCCCCGCTTCGACGCCCAGGAACATCATGAACATCAGGATCACGGGGCCAAGCCCGATGATGAGCGCGATCAGGTAATTCCCGAAGTTGCCCGCGTAGCGCAGCATCGGAACCTCTGCCGCAGCCTGCTGCATGTTGTTTCGCTCGATCTCGGCCGCCTGGAGCGCTGTGGCCTGGCAGTTTGTCAGCATGTCGCCACTGGCCTTCAGGCAGTTCAAGTCGCTCTGCACGAGCTCGGCGAACAGCAGATTCATAAACTCGGCGTTGGCTTGCGCCGCGCCGCCGGTGAACACCCCGCCCAGCGTATTGGCGGTGGCGACCGCGTTGTACTTGGCCGCCACGCTATTGAAGCTGTAGTCGGCGCCAGGTACGGGTTGATCCATGCCGTTGACCGCGCCTTGAATGACGCGTGTGAACTCGACCGAGTTGAGGGCGTTGGTGATGTCGTCCGCCACCTTGTTGGCCGCGTCGTTGCACGACAGGATATTGGTACCGCTCAGGCCCGGATCGTTGACCATGCCGTTGGTATTGGACGCCGCCTGAAACAGCAAGGCGCCCAGTGCCGTTGGATTCACGCCGTTGATGGCGATTGACCTGGCCGCGGTGGCTCCGGTGTTGCCGGCGTTCATCACCAACTGGTGCACATTGGCATAGTTGACCCCCGAATCCGGGCCCAGGCATGCAGCCAGCACGGTTTTGATCTCTGAGTCGACACCGCCCAGGCGCACCATGGCCGAGCGCGACGACAGCAGGACCTTCAGCGGGTTGAGGAAGCCATTGGTGGTGGCCGAGATCGTCGGATACTCCATGTTGACCGACTGGAACGCGGTCGAAATCACCGCATTGAGATCCTGAGACAACATGCTTGCGGAGGCCGGAATCACCGAGATGGCCAGCGGGACGTTGTCCACCTGGGTCAGCGCGCCATTAATGGTCGATTCAACCTGGACAGTACCTTTGAGGCCGGGATTGGTCAGCACCATGGCCAGAATGAACGGCATGAGGGCGCCCATTGGGCCGGCGGCCAGCACGGCCGCGCCCTGCCCTGTCGGGCTGCGCAACGCGCCCATGGTGGCCGTGGCGAGCAGGCGCCAGATCGCCACCATCACCGCGAAGCCCCAGATCATCGCATCCTGCTTACAGATCATCGCGACGCCGTTGAGGATGGCGCTCAGCGTCGTGAGATCGGCGCTCACCGAATAGTAGGTTAGGGTTGGAATCGCCATGAGTTTCCTCGCTTACTTGATGCTGGAGGCGGTGAACTTCGTGCCCTCGTTGATTTCGGTGACGATCTTGAGCATGACGTCGCTGTTGTCGCACGCCGTGCGCTTGTCCAGGAAGTCGGCGCGCAGCTGCTTGATGTGCGACTTCTGATCTTCGTTCAGGTCATAGCCTGTGGAGGTCTGGATCAGGTTTGCGCCCTTGTAGAGCGCCTCGCCGACGCGCGACGCGACGCAATCGACAATATGCGGCACCAACCGCTGCGCGATGGCCACACGGGTGTTGGGGTTCGATGTCTTGGTGAGCAACGCTGACAGCGGCACCCCGGCTTGTTGCATGAACTGGATCTGCGATGCCGAGAAGGCCGTCGACGCACCACTGTTGACCTGTCCAATGATCGAGGTGCTGGTGATCGCCAGCGCGGGATCGGCAGAGCCGAACAGCATCGAGTTCACCCAGCCCCGGATGCCGGGGTAGTTGAAATTCACCTGCTGCATTTGCGTACAGATCTGGTTATCCACTCCGCCCGAGACGCTGCCGTTGGGGTTCATGCACTGGTACAGCTGCAGCGGCATGTCGGGCCGAACCGAGCCCGTTCCGCCCCCTTCAATCAGGTCGTGCAGCGTCACCAGGGCCGGACCGGAGCAGGTCACCAGGCCGATGGAGTTGTTCGCGGGCGAAGTTGATTGCACGCCTTGGCCATTGGCATTCAGGCTGTTGCAGGGAATCGCGTCGATGTTGTAGCCGAGCAGCGCATAGAGCAGCTTGTTGTTCAAGCTGTTCGGATTGGTCGGATCATCGCTGCTGCCATCCAGATTGCCGAGCCCTGCGAGGCCCATGATGCTCGAACCGCCGGAGGCCACCGCCATTTTTGTCAGAGCGTTGCCGCTCTTCGGATTGTTGGCCGACTGTTGCTGCAGATACGAGTTGGCTTGCGAGAGGTAGTTTGTCAGACCACCGAAGACATCGGAGAACATGTTGGACTGCGTGCCGCCCACGTTGCCATCGCCGTTCACCGCATTGGACAGCGCCGAAGCCGCCGGGTCGACCACCAGGTGGGCGAGCTGGCAGGAATTCTTGGCCAGGTTGTTCATGTTCTGCAGCAGCGTCTGGAACTCGGTGATGAGCGCGTCCAGCGAGGGCGAGATGGCCTTGATAGCGGCCTTGAACGCCAGACCCGCCGCATTGGCGGCCACCTGCCGGAAGATTTGGATCAGCTGCTGGCTGTTGATGAAACTGAACGAACCGCCGAACAGGTCAATGCCGCCACAGCCCGCATCAATGCGGGGCGGGTCGAAGGTGATCAAGTTGACCGACTTGATCGGAGTGCGCATAGCAAAGCCGCCCATGAACACCCCCACCCGATCCTTGGTGCTCATGGTGCCGGGCGCCGTGGTGTTGCTCATCACCATCGAGTTGAGGTCGGTCAGAATGCCCGCCGACGCAGCGATCGACATCGTCGCCAGTGCGGCGGCTACCAGCAAGGTCTTCACACGCATGTGGCGCTCCTAGTATTGCTTCAGTAGATAGGGTTGAAGGGCTTCCCGGAAGGAGCCGGGGCGGTTCGGGTCGAGCTTGAGCTGCTGCAGATCCGTGGTGCTGGCCACGCCTCGATCCCATACATCTAGGTCGCGCATAACGGCAGCGCTGAGCAGTTTGGTGTTGTGGCCGGCGTAGGCGATCTGCTTGACCAGTTCGTCTTGCGCGTAGAAGCCCTGGGCCACCACCAGATACCGGTTCGGATCGGCGTCGCCCGCATAGCCCTGAGGTTTCGGTACGTAGACAATGGAAGGCGTGAGCTTGAGGCCGAGCTTGTTGAAGAGACCGTTGTCCTTGATCACGGCGCCCTTAAAGTCCCGCGGCTTGCTCCCATCGAGGGAGATCACGACGTATTCAAGGTTGTAACCATTTTTGAGCATTCCCAGCACAGGCAGCTGCATGGCGCAGAAGCGGCAGGTGCTGTCGACAAAGATGACCAGCCCACCCACGCGCGCCAGTTCCCGCACCGCCTTCTGCTGGGCCTGGTAGTTGGCATTGCGGACCGACAGTGCACCTGTGGAGGCGTACGGCACTCGATTGTTCTCGTCGAGCAGCGGATCCTCGCGTACCACCTTGGTCACCATCTCGCTGAAGCGCTGCGCCTTGTCCATGACCACGCGCTTGGCATACATGTAATCCGATACGTTTTCCCGTGTCGGGTTGTCGATCGCGCGTTCTTCCAGCTTCGGGTACATCTTGCGCAGAAATTCGACACTGGCGGTTTGCGGGCCTTCAGTTTTGGCGTTGGCGCGTGCTGCAGCCGGGGCCGCAGAAGGCGCCGAGGCTGGGCCGGCGGGTTCCTTGGGTTCCCCCGGTACCACGTAGGGTAGGTAGTTGACGAAGGCGTCCCCGTAGTCGTCACCGCGTGGCCGTACCGGCTCGGCCAATGCTTGCGAGGTGAACACTGCGGCTACAAGGGCGGTCAGCAGCGGGCGTCGAGACAATGTGTGGCGCATACCGTGGCTCTTAGAAAACTTTGTAGGCGAAGCCCTCGATCTGTCCCGCATCGAGATAGCCCCAATAGCGCGAGTCGTTCGAGTCGGGGTGTAGGCCTACCAGAAAGTACTTGCCCGGGGGGATCACCTCGTCGCGTTCAAAGTCCTGCTCGGTGTGCTGGTAGGCGCCGGCCAGTGGTAGACCCTGCACCACCTGGGCACCGTTAATCCGAACCACACCGTGGTGGATCGACAGGTGATCGCCCGGCACGCCGGCGGCGAGCTTCAAGATGAACGACTCCTTGAAGCCAACCAGTGCGCCGCTGGGCTTCCAGAACAACAGGTCACCCGAGCGCACGACCTTCGGAGCGTGGTGCACCATGAGGGCGAGGTGCAGATCCGGCAAGCATTTCTCGTCCTGCGGATCGAACCCGAAGGTGATGATTGGCTTGTGCCAGAAGCAGGCCACCAGGAGGAGCACCGAGAGGAAAACCGCGAAGAACGGGCTGCGCTGGCCCGATGTGCCGGAGCTCGCCAGCGGCGCGATCCTACTCATGGCCGGTAGCGCGAGGCGCATTGTTGGCTGGGGCCAAAGCTGGCGCAGGTTGTTGTGCAGGTAGGTTCACCGCGGCGCGCAGTTCGTTGGTGATGTCGAGCGTGTTGGTCGGCAGCGCCGCCACCGTCATGTCTCCCTGTTCATTACGGCTGGTGTCGATCACCATGTAGCCGCGCTCCTGGTAGCGGCGCAAGATGGCCAGGATCGGTTCGGCGACCTGGGCCTTCATCTGCGCTTCGGTTACGCCGGGGCGACTCAGGGCGGCTTCCAACACCACCGCACCTTTTTCCGCCACGGCAATGTTCTTGGCCGGAGCGGCGGTCTGGTGGCCCACCAGATAGGCAATCACGCATAGCAAGATGACCACTGAGTACGGCAAACGGTTTGCGGGCACAGTCGCGCTCATTTGATCAGTTCCTTGAGTTCCTTCACGATTTCTTGGCCGCTCAGGCCATCATGTTCGGTGCACATTTGCAGGAAACGCTTCATCCATTCGGTACGTCGCGTCTTGGTATCGCCCATGATCTTGTTGACAGCGTCGATCACGTTCCAGCCCTCTTCCATGAGCGCAAATACGCCGGTGCGCTCGGCACCTTCCGAGCTGAACAACGTTGCAGTGAAACGGTCCACATACAGCCGGCACACCTCATAGGTGTTGTCCCCCATGATCAACTTCTCGCTCCAAAAGCCTTTTCTGGACTCGACACTGCGCAGCAGTCGGTTGAAATAAGCATCATTGGAGAAGGCGGAGAGGATCTTTTTGTCGACGACCGCATCGATCTCTTCCGCTTCTTGAGCCATGACCACTTTCCAGGCGGACTGGCGCAAAATGACCTGGCCGGCCGGGTACTCGGCCAGCTTGAGCAGAGATTGGACGATCAGCCATACCGCGATCTCGTCCTTACGCCCCTTCAGGTACAGACCTTCCAAAGCATCAGCCGCTGCGGGAACCTTGATCAGGTCCTGCGCCTCATCGACGTAGATGCGCTTGCGCCCCTTGATGCTCTTCACGCGGGTCATCAAGGTGTTGAGACAGCAGAACACCACGCAGCGCTTCAGATGCGCGTCGTCGCCCAGCTTGCCGATCTCGAATACCGTGAGCTGCTTGGTTGGGTCCAGCGAGCTGGGGCCGCGAAAGTACACTCCGCGCGTCGGTGATTCGATGAAGGCCTTGAGGCGGGGGATCAAGTTGACGGCGGCGATTTCCACCTGGCTCTTGATCTCGTTCTCGATCGAGGCCTGCACAGTCGACTCCAGTGCATAGATGACTGTGGAAATCTCAGCCTTATCACCCGCCTTGCCCCACGCGGCTTTGACCGCCTCATTGGCGGCGATGCGCGCCCCAGGATCCGGCGTTTCATTGTCATAGGCCATCAGCAGCATCAGAGAGGTGATGGTTTCCTGCTGCTCATTGAACTCGTCGGACGTGAGGCCAGTGAATGGTGTCAATGACGGGTGATAGCCGTTGCCGCCAAATTCGTTGTACTCCCCACCCACCGCGTGGCAATACTTCTTGTTGCTGCCGCCGTTGTCGAACAGAACCACCCATGAGCCATCGGCCAGATCACAGTTGATCTGGTATTGCAGGTCAAACGACTTGCCGGAACCCGACATGGCGGCTTGGACGCCGCAGAAATTGGAGTTGCTGACAAAGGGATCGAAGTGGAAGCCACTCCCGCGGCGCGTCAAATAGGTGGCGCCCGTGGTGGGGAACTTCTTGTTCACATTGCCCAAAAAGTCGCCGTAGACCGCCAGCAGGCATCCGACGTCAGACGCGGCCATGACCGCTTCGCCCTTCAGCTTGTCTGCGATGGTCGAGGCGAAGTTCATCGGCAAGGCCTGGGCCCAGCGTACCAGGCCGGTACCGAGCACGTCTCGGCCGTCGAAGCCAAGCTTGTCCAGCGTGTTCTTGACGGTGGATGTCCCCGAGGTCACTTCATCTCGGGTGCGGCCGAACACGAAGATGTTGGTGGAGGCAAAGACGTACTTGTTGCCGTCCTCGCCGACCTTCTTGTTGAGGGCTTCAAGATCGTTAAGCTTGGCGATCGGATCTTCCGAGCCAAGCTTGATGGGCAGGTTCTGATTGGTTTTGCGTGAGCGGATCGCACTATCCATGCGGGTCTGCTCGCGGCGCTGATTCGCCACTCTCACGGTGGTAGTGATCAGGAACGGCGTTCCAAGGCGCTGGCCACCGCCCTCGGCCGTAGGTCCTTTGTTGAACGGGGCCCCGCTAACGAGGTTCATGATGCCGTGGAACGGCTCTACGGGATACGACTTGGTGGTGACCACTCCGCAGTAGGTATTGTCGCTGAGGGTGCCGATGCGCTTGTCTGAGAAATCGAACTCTTCATCCGTGCCATAGATCTGCAGTCGAAGATCCAACACCTGATCGAGGTCGACCTCTTCGTACGGCTGGTAGACGCGGGCAAACTGGCGGTAGACCCCAGCCAGCTGACCGGCATTCATTCGATAGGCATCGTGAAAGCCGCAATCTTTCAGATTGGTCAGGAACTCATTCTGCAAGTGGTCGGCGCTGTCAAGCGCTTCGTCATCGACCTTGCGATTAGGCACCGCCAGCGACATGAACACTCGCCGGCAGTTGATCAGCGGCATGTCGACCAGAGTCCCCGTGGACAAAGCTTGCGTCAACAGGGTCTTTTGCCGGGCAATCAACTCCTGCACCACGGGTCCGCCATGCACCTTGCCCTTCGCAAACGCCTCCGGCACGTCGTGATCCGGTGACACCAGCAGGCTCACCTGGATCACCGAGTCGTCGGGAACCGCCTTAAAGACGTTCTGGACCACCGTACTGAATTCGCCACCGCCGCCCGAGAGTGGGCTCATCGAGTACACGGCGCCGACATAGGGGCGGTCAGTGTGAAACTTGCTGACCATCAGGTTGGTGTCTTCCGTGTAGGTCTCAAGATTGACCACACTGCTGGCGGGCACCGTGCGTTTGCTTTTGAACAGGGACATCAGAGGAATCTCTCGCGCGGTAGAACAAGACGGCGTGCCGTAGAGGCACGCCGGATCGGGGCATGTCCGCAGCTCAGGATCGCAGCGGCGGCACGACGCTTGCCGGCAACTTCTTGGGCGTCGAGATCCCAGTCGGCACGCCGGTGGCGGTGGCGATCGTCTGGACCAGCGAAGGCCCGATCAGTGCAACGGCCAGGATGCCGAGCACCACGACAAGATTGCGATAGCCTTGGCCGTGCGCGAGTTGCCAGATGGTGACGATCAGCACGAGCATGATCAGTGCCATTACCAGCGTGCTGCTGAGCATCGACTCAATCGTTGCCTTGAGCGAGTCCCAAGCACTCGCAGCCAGGGCGGTGCCGCCATTGAGCGCCCCGACCGAGATGAGCATGGCGCCCATGACGACACAGATGGCCAATACGGGCCCGACACTGCGGTACGGCTTGCTTTCCAGAGTTGCTGCAGACAGTTGCTTCATAGGATCCTCTTTTGTTACTGGGGCATGGTTGAAGTGGGCGGAGTGCCCGGGCTATTTTCAGCAGCCACGGGAGCGTCCCCCGGCTGGATGAAATCGGTGCGTGACGCGGAGTCGGCCGTTGTCTTGTTGGCCGTGGCCGGTTTGGCATCGGCCAGGCGGTGGGGGTACACACCGCGTTGGGCTGTCGCGGGATTGCCGCCATCGAAGCCTGCCCAACGGGTCGAGATGATTTCCTTGTAGACCATGGTGTCGCCCGTCAACATGTCATTGCCGTCCACGAAGTGCTTGATCCAGACCCGTTGCACGACGGGGCCCTCCCGCACGGGCATGCCTGCAAGGGGGCCCGCTTCACGCATGGCGGCATGCGGCAAAGGCATCCTCTCGGCACGGCCGGTGCCGCTGCCCTCGCCTGCCGTGCGGATTGCTTCGCCGCTACCGGACACCAGGCGGTTACCCGAATCGACGCGACGGCCCTCGCCGACCGGTGCAATCTCGGTCGCCTTGTCGTACTGGCTGAACTTCAGTTCACGGTCGAACCGACTGTCCGGCAGTTCGCCGTGCGTTGAGGCCTCTACCGCGCGGAAGCTATGGCAGTAGATGCTGCTGGGGTCCTGCTTGCGGTTGCAGTCGTAGGTGTTGGTGCCGATCGGGTTGAACGCGTTGGAGCACCCACTCAAGGTCCCGACCAGCATGGTCGGCAGGAGCGCGAGGAATAGTCGAGCGGTCACGGGCGTCATTGGTCACTGTCCTTCTTGAAATTGCGCTTCTTCAGCACGATGGCTTGCTTGAGGATCCAAGTCACTCGGGTACCGGCCGTCACTTCGACCACCGGGAACGTCTCCTTGGCGAAGTTCAGGTAGAACTGCGAGAGTTGCGTGGCAGCATGGTTGATCCCCTGCCCCACCGCCGTCCCGGCCAAAAAGCCGGGGCTGGGGACAGTCCACCCTTGTTGCTGGCCGCTGCCGACATTGGTGTTGTAGGACGGCACGGCACTCGGGGCGAGCGCAGAGCCGAGGCCTGCTGCCATGCCTGTCAGGGCGGCCTGCATCAGCATTGCGCCCTGTTTGTTCACCACTTTCCCCGCCAGGCCGAGGGTGCCGTCCACATCAAGGGCATAGGCGCTGATCGCTGCCTCGTAAACCTCGCCTTCTTTGGAGATGCAGCTGATGTGGTCGGCAATCGCGTAGGCGCGCTCCGCGCTCAAGACGGCGGTCGCTGAGCCCCCCACGAAGCAATTGGCCAAATCCGCCGCCTTCCATGAATTCGGCATGATGGCCAAGCCCTTCACCCGCGATACGAACGGCGCGCCGACGTTGACGGCCGACATTGCTGTGCCCGCTGCGCCGCCAGCGGAGCCGCTCGGACGGGCATTGACGCCTGACAGCATCACCGCTTCGAGCCCGGTGTACATAGGCAACACCAAATCCGGCCGCGTCGGTTCTTCGTCGGCGGCGTCCTTGGTAACGGGATCCGCTTGCAGAACGGGCCGTGATGGCTTCATCGGTGCGACTGGTGCGATTTCGCTCGGTGCCGGCGCCGCGCTGGATGGAGCCGCGTCGCCGGTCTTTGCCGAGCGCGTTCCCGGCTGATCAAAGCTGACCGCATCAGGCAGGTCCTTGCTCGTCGAGCTGGCGGCCGTGGCGGAGGGGCCAGCTGCCGCCGTTGCGGTGCTGGCACCCGGAACCGCCCCATCGCCGCGATTCAGCACTGTGATGTTGGATCCGGGTACTCCACCGGTGGCACGGTCGCGCTGGATATCATCGATTCGCTTGCCAAGCGCCTTGATCTCCGTGGTCAGGTCTTCCAACCCCTGATTGCGCGGTGAACTGGGCAGGACATTGTTGACGTTCTGCGTAAATGCAGCAGGCGCTGCTTGGCCAGCGGCACCCGCGGGCGCGGCAACTGAACCAGCCGGGGCGGCCGGAAGTGCGGCTGCGGAGCTGGGTTGGGCTGGCTGCTGCGTCACGGACCTGTAGGCAATAAAACCTGTGCCGACCACCACGACGGCAATGATCAGATTGCGGAACTTCGGGTCCATGTCCCGCCACTCCTGGACCTTATTCTCGATGAACGATGGCAGTTCCATGCTCATTGGCCCTCGCGTTTGCGGGCGAGCACGATCACGCGCGTTGCTTCACCGGGCTGAAGGAGCGGACTGGGGAAGATGGAGACTGCCTGGACATTGGGGCCGTCAAACTCTTCTTCACGCAACAGGGCTCGGGCTTGGCCAGGATTTCGCACCGTGTACACATACAGGTCACCCTCGCGGTCGCTGTAGCGTGCATTCACCGTCACCGCGAGGCCGTTCATCGCGATGGGAGGCAGATCAATGTCGACTTGCGAGTATCCGTCCGGGGTGCGATTCAGCGCGATCGCCTCCATCACACTCTGCACCCGCGTGACGTAGTCGTTGCTGGCACCCTTGGGCTTCTGCCGCCCAGACACCGAGCCGGTGTCATCGGTGACGATGATGCTTTGTGCTGGGATCTGCTTGGGCACGAGCTGCAGGCCGAGGGCGGGCCCCCCGCCCGGGGGCTCGATGAAGATCTGCCGCGCTTGTGCCGGCAGCGAAGGCCAGTAGACGTAGATGTTGTTGCTCGCCGGCCGACGTTCGATCTTGATGTCGCTGGTTTGCACGATGTAGGGATTCTTGAACGGCAGTTGCACCAAGTTGGGCTCATCCACACTCATGTAGACCGTTTTCGAGCCCCCATTGGCCCAGCTGACTTTCTGCACGCGGCTGGGGTCTGTGAAGTTGAGGCTTTCTCCCGGCACTTTCAGAACTCCGGGCACGTCGATCTCTTTCGGCGTCGACGCCTTGACTGCCACGGTTGGATCCACAGCCAGTGGATCGCGTGTCCTGGCATGGCCATGCCGCGTGGCGCGCGCCTTTGGCGCGGCCGGAGAAGTGGCCGGTGCAGTTGCCTCCGGCGGTGTAAATCCGACCGTTGCGGGGGCATCGGCCAAGACTGCGCCAGCGACGCAGCTCATTGCAACGCCCAGCAGACCGGCCAGGTATCGGTGATGTGGTTGCGTCATTTCTTCTTCTGAGCCTCGATCCACTGGGAGTTGTGTGCCTTGTCGCCGGGATACGCGATGACGTCGTCGAAGATCATCTTGTAGTCGGCAAAGCGCACGGGGTACTCGAAGACATAGAGCTCCGAGGTGTCCTTTGCAGCATTTACGGTGTGCAACTCACCCTTCACAAAAACGCGACCGAGCTTGTCGTCAGCCTCAAAGCCGCGCAGCACGAAGTAGTAGCTGCCCAGCTCGCGCTGTGCCTTGAGGGTGGCGACCTTCAGGTCAATGGCCTGGGTTACCTTGGTGTAGGCGTCGGATGACAGAAACGGCTGCAGGAAGGATTTGACGCTGTCTCCGTTGCTCGGATTCAACGAGGCAATCGCATTGGTGACCGCATAGGCGGTCGCCTGCTTGGCGCCCACGTCCATGCCGTTCCTTTCAATGCGGGCACCGTCCGGCATGCCGGGTACGCGATTGATAATGGCCACATTGGTGAACATCATCTTGATGGCCAGCAGCAACATTGCGGCGCCAATACAAGCCACACCAAGTGTCAGGCGGCGATTTGATTTGCGGAGATCGGCGACCGACTGACTGAGGTTGTCGATGTTCATGTAAGGTCCTGAGAAGCAGAGCGTGCCGCCTGCGCTTGCACCAGTCGGCGCGAGCCACGGTTGATAATTGCCGCGTCCCCGACATAGCGGGTCCGCTGCGAAGGAAAGGCGCCGGAGTACCCACGAATGCCAAAGCGGAACAGCCACGCCTGCACGAAGCCGGGCAGCAGGTCATCGCGCCAATCGATGTAAAGCTTGTTCAGGTGGTAGCCGCCAAAGGGAATGACCAAGTACGCCCAAGTCCCCCAGAGCTTGCCTGCGACGATGGCGACAAGGACGCTGATGATGAGGATGTAGGTGTCCTGAAACTCGACCCCCAGGAATGCGCTCTCCGCGCCCCCGTGCTTTGGGATGTGAAACCTCTTACTCGACACGATTCGCCTCCTGGTTCCAACACACCAAGTGCTCCTGCCAATCCGTTGCACCAGCAAACGGCAGGCGGGGAACGCAAATCTTCTGGCCAGCAACGACCACTTTTGGCCAGTTCAGCACCCGGTGCGGACGTGCGTGAGGACGCGTGGTACGTGCGGGAACTTGATTGAGCGCAGCGAGTTGGTTCTGGCGCATGTGCCAAAGGGCGGCCTCTTCTTGTGCGCTGAAGAAGTCATAGGACTGGCGCGATGGCTTGCCGAGCATGAAGCGTTGCGCGGGGCGACCGTCGCTCGGTTCAGCGCCATAGACGTATTCACCGCCCTGCGTTGAGCGCACGGCTGCGGCTCCTGCTACGTAGGTTCCGCTCTTGACATAGCTGATGTCAGCGTCGGCGGCAGTTCCAAGCGACGAAGTCAGCAGCAGGGCAAAGAATGCACAGTAACGAAGGTTCATAAATTAATTTTACTCAGTAGCAATACAGAGTGCAATTAAAAGCGTTCGCCGTATGTCGAGGTGTAGACACGCTTGGCAAACTCGCTGGCTGCGGTCACACGGGAGCCCTGCGCAATGAGCTTCAATGCCTGCGCAAGGCTGAATTCGCCTGCCACCTTTGAGAATTCGTTGGGGCTATCGCTCTTGCCGTGACCGACGACAAAGGTGGGGGCGCCGACCACCTTGTATCGGCGCGTGAGGACGGGATCCACGATCCAGCGGGCGGGTTTCTGTTGGCAACAGATGTTGTTGATCTCGGCGGCGAAGGTCTGGGTAGAAACCAGCGTGTCCTCAGTGCCACCAAATCCTGTGAGCACAATGACGGCCTGTGCCTGACTTGCTTCGCGTGCCAACTCGACCAGCGACTGACGAGGCATCTTCGTCGACACGAAGATGAAGGTGTTCCAGCGAGCTGTCATCGCGTCCAGGAGTGGCGTCTGCGCAGTGGCGCACAGCGACGGGGCAGCCAGAGTAATGAGTGCGATTAAACGTTTCATCGTGAACCCTCAGTTCGCCAACGACATCGTTGCGCAGCAGTCCTTGCGCTGGAAGATGAAGTAGCCATAGTCCTTGTCCTGCGGACGCGAAGCGCCTGTCTCCTGGAAGGCAAGAGGCCGACCAATGGGTGTGCAGAGGTTGTCGGGGAATGGGAAGATGCGATTCGTCTTGTACTGACGTTTGTCCATCACAAGCTGTGGAAGCCCTAGTGCCCCGCACGAACCCAGGGCCTCCTGGCCGGCGGTGGACTGCTGAGTGCCCGCCGCATGCAACTTGGCGAACAGGCGGGCGATCATCAGGTGTGACACCTGCTCCTGCGAGTTGGCCACCGCGACATTGCCGGTCAGTGGATACATTGGCCCCCAAGCGCCAGCGACCCAGAACAGCGTCGCATAGGGGAAACTGAAGGTTGCGGCGATGGCGTCCGGCAGTTCGGCGGCAACGCTTGCAACTCCGGCAAATGGATAGGCATACGGAGTCAGGATGAGTGACAGCGCGTCGTCGTTCCAGGTCGGATCGGCCCAGCTGAGGAACGGCACATCGAACGAGCGATTGTCCAAGCACGGATTGGCCACGACAGCGCCAATCGCGGACATCACGGGGTTGATGTACTCGTTCACGTGCATGAAAGCTGACTTTCGACGGCCGCCAATATGCGCGTTGGTCGTATTGAAGCCACCGTATTCAGCCGCGTTATATGGCGTGTTGATGTCCACCCCCGCCAGGAGGGGCATGCAGCCGGGCTTGGTCGTGGTGTCGACCATGTAGCGCGGCTCCCAGAATGAAACCGGCGTTCCGATACCAAGGTTGTTGACGCAGACACAGATGGGCGTCTTGCTTGCGCCGGTGTCGTAGTCGTCGCCTGAGACGCCCAGGTTGAGCAGGCCGCCCATGATTCCAATCGGGAAGATGCAGTCGTAGCAAACGTCAGTGATCAAGTTCGGGAACTTGCCGTTGCAGATCTGCTGGGCATTTGAGGTGGCCGGCAACCACAGTGCTGATGCCAGCACCAGGACGAGACGGAACAGGACCTTCATTGCACACCTCCCATGCCGAACTCGATGGCGAGCTTATCGCCCTGTTGATAGAGGGCGGCGGGCACACTGGACACGTCAATGCCGTATAGGCGGGACAGGCTGCTGATGATCATCTTTCTTTGGTCGAGATAGAACGGCACGCCCTTGCCACCACGCCAAGGGGTGTCGCGGTACTTGAGCCGCATCAGGTAGGCCGAACCTGCTGTCAGAACGATCTTCAGCGGCTCGGCTTGCGAGCGCTTCACCGCATAGGCCACCTGCTGTGGATCGGTCCCATCGATAAACAGCAAGCCGTTGGTCAATGGCATCTGCTTCAGTGGCTCCACTACGGTGCCCCGCTTGACGATGACGCGCCCGTCCTGGTCCTTGTAGTCGCTGGGCACCACAAAGCGGAGAGCACGCAGCTCAGTGCGTACGCGGTAGTCCGTGCGAATGCCCAGCGACGGTGGGTTCTTGATGGTGTCCAGGGTGCGCTCGCGGTAGTTGCGCCAGAACTGGTCAAGTTCGCCCGTCGCCTCCTTCTTTCGCAAGACATCTTTGAACTGCTCAGCTGCGTCGCGGTCGAGCCGGTAGGTTTGCGCGCGGGTGCCGAGGTCCTCTGCGCACGCCACGCCGGTGGCGAAGATCGCTGCGGCAACGAGGGGGATGAGGAGATTCATTGCTGGATCACCAGTTGGGGCCGGCTGGCAGCGACCGGCTGGGAAACGGGGGGGGTGGCAGTGCCGTTGCTCACCTGCGCGGGCTGTTGCGTGAGGCGTTGGTACACATCGCGGACGAGCTGTGCGTAGGCAACACGCGCCCTTTCCTTCTCTGGCTTAATTCCGGCACCGTAGGCACCCACTGCGCGCCAGGTGTCACCGCCATACATGCGCATGAAGTCGGCGAGCAGAGCACTTCCGACATTGATGTTGGTGCAGGCGTCGTACAGATCCCGCTCATAAATGCCGTACTTCTTCAGCCAACCAAGATGGAACGGCATGATCTGCATGACACCGATGGCGCTCGAACGCTCGTTCGTGACTTCAGCGCGATAGTTCGATTCGACCTTGCCGATCGCCAGCAACAGGTTCAGATCCAGCTTGCGCCGGTTCGAGGCATGCTGAAAGCACGCATGGGTGAGCGCCGGAACCCGGACGTGCGGCCGGGTGGGCAGCGGTTCGCCGTTCGCGGCGGGGCTCAACAGCAAGCAAGCGGCGACGGGGAGGAGCAAGCGCAACGCGGCCGGTACCATTCGGGGTCAGTCGAGATGGCGTTGAAGTCGCTGAGCAGCCACGCGCGTCAAAGCAAACAGGCCCAATGCGACCTCCACGCTCATTGCCGCGAACGCCAAATAGAACGCTGCAGCGACGATCAGCGGACCGAGCGGCCCCAGTTCTGATGCTGTGGCGAGCATCAAAAGGACAGTGCAGACCGTGGCTAGTACGCAGGCGTGCAGCACGCTGTAGCGGCCTTGCGAAGCAACGATTGCAGCGAACTTGGCAAGCTGCTTCTTCATTTGGCGGCGCTCCGGGTTGTGCTATGGGACGAAGTGAGTTGAGCCTCGATCCGCTCTGCTGAAATGGCACCCGGAACCACCGTGCCGTCTTCAAACACGAGCGCTGGAGTGCCCGCAATGTTCCACTTCTCGCCAAAGGCCAAATTGCGTGCGATTGGGTTCGGGCAGGTCGGTTGCTCCGGTTGGCCGTGCTTGCGTAGGTAGTCGCGCCAAGCCGGGACCAGAGCGTTCGCTGGCACTTGGTGCGCGATGTTCTGGTAGTCGCGCCAGGCCTGTGCTCGATCGGCTTGACACCAGATCGCCTCCGAGACGCCCGGCGCGTTCGGGTGCAGCTGCGCAAGCGGGAACGGGAAGACATAGATCGTCACATCGGTCAGCTTCACCAAGCTGTCTTCCAGCATGCGGCAGTAAGGGCAGTCCGGATCCGAGAACACGTAGAGACGTCGGGCCCCGTTGCCGAACTTAATGGCGTCCTTCAACGCCAGTTGGGCCACGTCGATCTTGGGCCGGTTAGCTTCCTCAAGGGCGGCTGTCAGGGACCGGTTGGTCTTGAGGTCAATCACGTTGCCCGATACAAGCACCGAGAAATCGTCGCGTATGAAGAAGATCTCCTTGCCTTTGACTACGGAATGAAATCCCGGGAAGGCCGCTTCCACCTTGGCGCCTTGAGCCGAAGGAAAGCGTTTGAAGAACTCTTCGTTGAAGCCGGCGTAGCTTGCTGCAGCGTGTGTGGCGCAAATCAGCGCCAAGGTGGCGGTTCGGAACAAACGCATAGATCCTCTACTAGGTGGTTGGCAGCGGGTGCAACTGCACGGCGGAAACCGTCGACAGACGCGACCCAACTGTTCAGGACGGAAAGGCGAGCACGCCTAAGGCAGGTAGTTGTTGAACACCACGGCCCCGTACACCAGAGCTACGGTGGAAAGGCAGACCACGAATTCGGTGTCGTAGATGCCCTTGTGCTTGCGCCAGTAAAGGAAGCCGGCCAGCAAGCTGACGATCAGAATGGACTTGATCGAGGAAAGGGCCGCCGAGAAGCCGATCCACTGCCCGAGCCAGTTGATGAGCTTGTTGGTTTCGAGACGATTCTCTGCGGCGCTGAGTGTGCTGTGCCAATCGAGCATCTGGAGCACGCCAACGACGGCAAGCAGTGCTGGCACACGGTTGGCTGTGGTGCATTTCGCGGCGGTGTTCTTCAAGGAATTCCCCTCATCTCGGGAGCTGGCCGTTTCTTCCCGCTGGCCAGCGCTAAACTTGAATCAAGTTCGGGGGTGAGTATAATTTATTTTCAAAGGAAAGGAATTCTAGTTGCCGCATTACAACCGTTGATTTAATCATCTCCCTCCTTTAGTGGGGCCATCCATTGGCAGGGTGCATTGCCGATGCCCACAATCAATTCAATTAAATTATGTGAAACGTAGCTGTCGTACCTCATCTGGTCGGCAGCGCACTGCCGTGCAAGCGATGCAAACAGTTGCCGTAAACCACCCGAAAACCTAAGCCACGAGGGGCTTCATGAGGCTTGAGAACATCCGCTACAAGCATTTCGAGGAACCTGATCGCATGGAGGTACAGCGCCACGCGATCGAGGCCGCTACGCAGGATCCAGGGAGGATCATCGGCGAGTACCGACAGGATCCGCGGTCTTTTGATGGGCGGTATGTCGCCGCAGATTTATTCAAGGAGATGTTCGCGGAGTACAGAGAATCAGCAGAAAGTCGGAATCGATACAACAATGCAGTTCACAATTCCGCCGCTGTTCTGGCATCTGCACTCTATGGCGAAAACCTCTCCGCCCCACGAGAGGAGGGGCGCGGAACGGTCTACCTGCTGAGTGGCTCTCCGGGAGCTGGCAAGACGTCGATGGTCTTGAAGCAGAACGTCCTGCCAGCGGACGCACTCATGGTGTACGAAGGGCAACTGTCCAACTTTGACACCAGTCGGGAAAAGATCGAAAGAGCGATCGCAGCCGGCGCTCGTCCACACATCATCGTTGTCCATGCGCGGTCTGAGGAAGCCCTGGACAACACTCTGCGTAGGTACTACGAGGAAGGAAGAGGCTCAAGCATCGCCACCATCGCGCAGATTCAAGGGGGACTGCCCGACAGCATCCAGCAGCTCGCAACCCAGTTTGGCAATGCCCTGATGCTGGATATCATAGATGTCCGGGATCGGGCCAACCCCGTTCACCTGCGGGGTTTCGACAATATCGACGTCCTTAGATCGGAAGGCACAAATGAGCACATCAAACAACGACTCCAAGCCCGCATCGACGAACTCCGAGACGGTAACCGGATCTCAGACGGAGCCTACCGGCAAGCGGCAGGACAAGCCCCAGGACAGCGCGTCAACGTGGATCGGGAACGCGATCCGCGGAATCCAGGAAATGAACGAGAGCGAGTCAGCGCGCAAGGAAGTCGCGAATCGGCTGTTCTGAGTGCGGATGGAGCTTCATCGGTGCGGGGCGTGCAGCGACAGCAAAGCGCACTTCGCATCACAGATTCCAAGCTCGCGCAGGGAAAGGTAGCCGGCCAGGTCATCGAGATCACCGACACCCATGTGTTGGTCCAAACAGGTCGCAATGATGCAGTCCGGTTCGCGCGCAGCGAACTGAGCGGGGCAGTCCGCAACGGACAGCGTATCGAGCTCGAATTCAAGGCTGCAGATCAGCAGCACGCCCACCAACAAAGCAAGCAGTCTGTTGACCAATCGCGCCAGCGCGAGATCCAGCAGGTGCGCTCGCACAAGCAGGGCTTCGATGGGCCATAGCACGCGCTATGGGGTAGTCGTCCTTTTCGTGCATTTTCTTACGGTTTCCCCGCAAAGCCTTTGCTGATAAGGCATCCCAGGCAATGCCGACAATTGTCTGCTGCCATCAAGTGACTTCGGGAGTACGATGTGCGCCCGCGATTTCGGATCGCGTCACCTGGATGGGGGTGGAAGATGCCGGGCTTGGAATTTCGCTATGTGGGGCGAGACAGCTTGCCCACCCGTTTGTCGGAGTTCGATGTCGAGCAATATTTCGCGCTGACCGCCAGCGACATCGCCGCGATCAACCAGAAATTTCGGCGTGCCGGCCGTGCGGGAGCCGCCATCCAGTTGATCTTTCTGCGCGCGAGTGGCCATACGCTTGACCAACTCAACACACTCCCCCGTCAGTTGCTGCGCTACGTGGGCGAAAAACTCGGCGTCGAAACCCCGACAATCGCCTCGCTCCGCACCATCTATCAGCGATACCCGACGCTCTACGAGCACCAAGTCTGGGCCTGCCAATACCTCGGTCTGACACGCATCGATGACGACCAGTGGACCGGGCTCGAAGCTTGGATGCGACAGGATGCCGCCGAATCGCTGACGCTTGATGAGTTGGTCCAGCACGCGCACTGCTGGCTGTATGAGCGGCGGATTCTGATTCCCTCCACGCGGTCGCTGCAAGACGTGGCCCGTTCAATCTGGGCGGGCATCGAGCGCGATCTGCTGGCCACGATTGAAGCGGTCGTCCCGCTGGTGCAGATAGCGCAAGCCGAGGCTGCCGTGTTCGCGCAGCATGCCGCGTCGGGGACGACCGTGCTGGAATGGCTCAAGACTCCGCCGGCACGACACAGCCCGTCGACCATGAGCGAGACGCTCGCCAAGATCCGGTTCCTCAAGGATCTCGGCGCGCATACCTGGGCGTTTGATGCGATCCCGATCGAGAAACAGCGTGCCTACGGCCAGCGTATCCAGGCGCGCCGCCCCGCCAAAGTCCGAGAATTGAAGGCCTCGACGCGCACGATTGAGTTGGTGTTCTTTCTGCGCGTGACCCTGCTGGAGTTGACGGATGCGATGCTCTACCAGACCGGGCGACGCGTCTCCGACCTGGTTCGGCAGGCTTACAACAAGACCACGACGAAGCAAGCCCGCTCGGCGGTCGAGTACCGGCAGCAACTGGTCGAGATCAAGGGGTTGGTCGACGATACCCGCCGCTCGGCCGAAGAACGGCTGG
>B570J29032_109959352_pt1 | contig 23193 bp, 18 predicted proteins | sample LakMenEpi16Nov12_FD_29032 | JGI IMG/M metagenome (IMG submission 29032) | reverse complement strand
CGATAGCTTGGAATGACTAAACCAAGGGAGGTATCTGAAATGGAATTGATTTTAATTTCTAAAGCTGTAAGTATTCTTTTAATGGTTTCTTCAGGTAATTCCTCTCCTATAAGTTCATTTACTTTTTGCAAATTAAGGACTAAATTAAAGTCATCAATCTTTGTTGGATAAACTTCAATTAAATCTGAAGATAAATCGCCACCAGCAATCTCTTGTATCAATACGGCTGCACGCTTAAGGGCATAATCGGTCTGCGTGATGTCTATTCCTCTTTCAAATCTGAATGAGGCATCTGTGTGGATTCCATGACGCTTAGCTGACTTTCTAATGGTTACAGGCTCAAAATAAGCACTTTCTAAAAATATATTTTTAGTAGTTTCTGAAACACCCGAATTTTTTCCTCCTAATACACCAGCCATGCAAAGTGGTCCATTGTCATCGCAAATCATTAAGTCTTCCTCGTTTAACTCGCGTTCAACGTCGTCTAAAGTGATAAATTTTGTACCTTTTTGACAGGTCTTAACCGTAATTTTTCCTTTAATTTTGTCTGCATCAAAGGCATGAAGTGGTTGTCCTAATTCGTGCATCACGAAATTGGTTGCGTCAACAACATTATTCTTTGGCGTTAATCCAATGGCTTGTAGATAATTCTTTAGCCAATTTGGAGATTCCTTAACAGTAATATTCGAAATAGTGATACCACAATATCTAAAGCATTTTTCTTTGTTCAAAATATCAACATCAATTTTGAGGGTCCGCTTTTCAACATTATAGCTGGTTGTGCTAGGTGTATCAAACTTAACTGGACTTTCATGTACATTCAAATAAGCCTTCAAATCTCTGGCCACGCCTAAATGGCTCATGGCATCTGCGCGATTTGGCGTCAAACCAATTTCAAAGACTTGATCACTTGCGATATCAAAAAGCTTGGCTAAGGGTGTACCTACCGGCAGCTTCGTCTCTAATACCATAATACCATCGCTACCAATTCCTAAACCAAGTTCGTTTTCAGAACACAGCATGCCATGGCTATCTTGTCCTCTAATTTTGCCTTTTTTTATGGTAAAATTATCACCATTTTCAGTATAAAGCACCGTGCCAATGGTTGCTACAGCAACCTTTTGACCAACTGCAACATTTGGTGCACCGCAAACGATGGCTAATTTTTCTGAGCCAATATCTACAATCGTCAATTTTAATTTGTCGGCATCGGGATGTTTTTCGCAAGATTCAACTAAACCTAGAACAACTCCTTTTAAACCGCCTTTAATGGATTCAAAAGGTTCTATACCTTCTACTTCCAGACCTAAATCGGTCAAAATTTGTCCAACTTCCTCCGCCGGTTTATCAATAGAAATAAATTGTTTTAATAAATTGTATGATATTTTCATTTGGAATATTTTCTTCAAATTAAAAAGGCAAATATAAAACCTTAGGGTGAGTATGACAAAAAACCAATCAAAATAAATGAAAATAAAAAACCTAAAGCAATACCATGCCAAAAGTCTTACGCCTAATTCGAAAAAAAAATGTAATTTTGCATACTTAAAATATTTAAAACAAATGTCTGAAAAGCCTATTTTAGAATGGTTTGATACTTGGTTCGACTCAAAATATTATCATATTTTATACAAACATAGAGATGAAGTTGATGCGCAGAACTTCATCAATCAATTGGTTAACTATCTAAATGTTGAACCCCCTGCAAAAGTGCTGGATATTGCTTGTGGTAAAGGTAGGCACGCGTTATACTTAAATCAACTGGGCTATCAGGTAACTGGCACAGATTTATCAGAAAACAGCATCAATTTTGCAAAAACCTATGAAAAACCTGGTTTAAAATTCATCGTTCAAGATAAAAGAAAGCCTTTAAATGAAACTTTTGATTTGGTTTTAAACCTTTTTACCAGTTTTGGTTATTTTGAAAATGATGAAGACCATCTTGAAGCTTTAAAAGCGATGAAGGTTCAAATTAGTGAATTGGGAGTTGGTGTTATTGACTTTTTAAACGCTAGTCACATTAAAAATAGTATAATTCCGGAGGAGATAAAAACAATAGATGGCATTGAATTTCATATTCAAAGACGTTTTGAAAATGACCAAATCATTAAAGATATTTTTTTTGAAGACCAAGGCGAAAAATTTGAATATCAAGAAAAAGTAAGAGCGTATGAGCTTGAAGATTTTGAGCGACTTTTTGAACAGGCCGATTTGTATTTGCTGGAAACTTTTGGCGATTACCAATTAAACAAATATCACAAAGATTCCTCAGAACGTTTAGTCATGATAATTAAATAAGCTATGACCTATATTATTACCTTTTTTGCAGTTATTATAGGCTATGTTTTGGCCCTGTTTTTAAAACCAAAAGTTAACAAAAACATTAAATTATTTCTTTCATTTAGCGGCGCTTTTCTGCTGGGATTGGTTGTGACCCATTTATTACCAGAAATGTTTCATCATCACGGTCATGATCATGAAAACTGTGCGCATGATCATAATCATTTTTTACCTGTTGGTGCCTTTATTTTAATTGGTATTTTGTTTCAAATCATTTTAGAATATTTTTCTAAAGGTGCTGAGCATGGCCACATGCACTTACACGCCTCTGAGAAAAAAGTATCTATTCCGGTTACTTTGTTTATTAGTTTGTGTCTACATGCCCTATTTGAAGGTTTTCCTATAGCTAACAATCATCAACTGGCCTATGGTATTGGCGTGCACCATTTGCCAATTGCTATGATTTTAACCATTTTGTTTTATCAGGCAAATATTAGTAAAATACAAGTTTTGCTTTTTATGCTAGCTTTTGCCTCAATGACACCAATTGGGATTTATTTGGCAGAGCATATGAGTTGGGCGCAACATTATTCGCAGCAGTTAACAGGTATTGCGGTAGGTATATTATTACATATCTCGTCTACTATTATTTATGAAAGCAATGAAAACCATAAGTTTAATCTGGCTAAATTAAGCATCATTGTTTTAGGATTTGTTTTGGCCTATTTGATGAGTTTAGGACATTCACATTAATTTGCATTACTAATCATGCGGTCATTGCCTTTAAAGTCTTTTTTTAAGATGGCTTCCTCGTAGCCGTAAGACCGAAATAATGCAAGCATCTCTTTTCCAAGATATTGATTGATTTCAAAATATAAACGAACATTGTTGTTAGGCTGTTTTTTAGCTAGTCCTAAAATTTTATCATAAAATAGCAGCGGCTTGTCATCTGGCACAAACAAGGCTTGGTGAGGCTCATGGGCTAAAACATTAAGCAAAATTTCCTTTCTTTCAAGATTGCGCACATAAGGTGGATTTGAAACAATGACATCAAAATCATCCGCTAAATCTTCAATTGATAATATATCTTTTTGGATAAAATTCACTTTTACATCAAAATTACAAGCGTTTTTCTTTGCCATCACTAGCGCCTGCTCTGAAATATCCATGGCAGAAACATTGGCCTTTGGTAGATGTTTGGCTAAGGTAATGGCAATACAACCACTACCTGTGCCTATATCCAATATTTTTAACTTTTGATTTTGATGATTTTGAATAATCCAATCTACTAATTCTTCTGTTTCTGGACGGGGAATCAATGTATGTTTATTTACCAAAAAATCTAAACCATAGAAATTTTGTGTACCAAAAAAATATTGAATGGGTTTGTTTTGCTTCAAATGTGTAATCAAATTTTGCCAAACCAAGGCTTTTTGATGATCAACCTCAATAGTTGGATTTAAAATAAAATCAGAACGCTTTAAGCCTTCTATACTTTCTAAAGCGTAATAGAATAAAGGTTCTACCTCATCATCTAGATGCTGAAGTGATGAAAAAAAATCTTCTTTTATAGACAAAAGTGTTAGCATAGCACTGATTTATTAGCCCAGATGGCAGTGGAAAGCCCGGAAGAAAAAATGTTAGTTGGTCTTAATTTTTGATGGCGACCCAAGAAGCCAAGAAAAAATTTTAGACAAACAACATTTTTGATGAGGACTTGCAACGAACAGCTGGATTAAGCTTTAACCCAAATTGCCCATTAGAAATTTATAACGAAACAAAATTGCGTTCAAATTAATTAGTCGATAACTGATCTATTCTTTCGTAGCTTTTTAGGATATTATCTATTGCTTTTAAATATTTAGCTTCCCATTGGCTAAGGTCGTCATATTTTTTATTTTCTAAAACATAAAGAAAACCAGGCATAATCCACGAAGCATAGCCACTATAGGGGTCTGAAGACACATACAAGGATTGGTACCATTTACCAAAAGGCATCCCTTCTTCATGCAACCATAAACGCTCAATCTGATTGATTTCTACATTGATTTTGTCGGTCTGCTTTTGTGAATGGTTAAGTTTCAAATCTAACATTTTGCCCTTTTCCTTTAAAATTTTAGCCTGCTGAATTAATTTCTCAAAACTAAAATTTTCCACTTGGCTATCTTTCAGCCTTTTTTCTAAAGCTTCAAAGTGAAATTGACAATCTTCACCATATTTTTCCAATTGAAGTGGGTATAAATCGGCTTGGGATAAGTTGATGAAACTATAGCCAAAAATATCCTTTGTTGCTTTGGCATAAGCAAAATTAGGGTCAGAAAATTTTTGATAAAAATGAAAATTGTCATAATTAGAATGATAGAGCGAAGGACCACTCATACCCATATTTAAAGACGGAATGCCTGCAAACGCCAGAAAAGGCAAATGATCTGATCCACCTCCCAAATTGCCAATACTCGGTTGCAATTTTTCTTTTTTCCAATGATGAAAAATTGATGCCTTAATATCTGGGTGAATAATATTTTGAGTGGCTTCAATAACTAGCTTCTTTAAAGTTGGACTTGCAGCTGCGTAAAAATCAGGACCACTAACGGCTGCATCTGCATTTAGGTAAGCCACTGCTTTTTGTTGCAGTTCTTTTTTATGATGCTCAACCCATTCCGTTGAACCAATTAGACCAATTTCTTCCGCATCCCAGTGGCAAATTTTTATGGTGCGATTTAGTTTTTTACCTTGTTTGGCTAGCTCACCAAAAGTATCTGCTAAACTGAGTAACATGGCTGTGCCGCTATTTGGATCAATGGCTCCGAAAGTCCATGCGTCATAATGGCAACCAGCAATAATCCACTCATTAGGTTTAGTCTGGCCAGTTAATGTACCAATCACATTGTAAACGCGTTGCATTTTTCTTTTTTGACTCACTTGAACCCTGATTTTTAAGTCGTCACCACCTTCAATACGATAAGTATATGGTAGTCCACCCTGCCAACCTTTAGGTGCTTGTATATGGCCAGTCATTAACTTAAAAATATCTTGTGCGGCGCCATAACCAATCGGGATGACTGGTATTTTTGGCAAAGAAATGTCGCTTGTATTTAATCGCTTAATTTTGGTTTTACCATCTAACGGCAAAGCTGGTTCAAAAGGTGTTAATGGATCGCCCGCCCATTCTTTGGTGATCAAAGCGCCGCGCTGTAAGGCACTTTCATTATAAAATGTACCTTCGGGGTAAACAAATCCCCTAGTATAACCACTATCAGCGGGGTCGGTAAAAATAACAAGGCCAATGCAACCAAATTCTTCAGCAAATTTAGCTTTGAAACCTCTAAAATTTCCACCATATCTCGCCAAAGCAATTTTTCCTTTCAATACAATGCCTTTTTCGAGCAAATAATCAAAATCTGCTTTGGTACCATAGTTGACATAAACGATATTAGCCGTTACATCGCCGCTGCCACTGTAAGCATTAAAGCCTTGAGAATTATCGGGGTGCGAGGAATATTTATCACCTTCAATTATCTTTTCAATATTTGTCAATTTTTGGGTCACTGGTGAAGTAATCTCTACCTCACTTGTGCCAGGCATTTCGGGCATATACACGTCATAAGGCACAATTTCAACCTTGAAGCCCGCATTTTTCATGGCTTGAGCAATATAATCTCTCACGGCTTCATTGGCTTTTGTACCCGTAATATGCGGATGTTGCGTTATATTATATAAATGTTCCTTAATAGCCACCTGAGGTTGATGTGCCTGAAAAGATTCAAAAAAGGATTTCGAATTGTTTTGACCGTTAATTAGGTAAGTGAAAATAAAGGCAATATAAGTAAGTTTTTTAAACATCATTATTTGGTGTAAGTCAACATCACTTTTAAAGATGTTTCAGTTTTTAAATCTAATAATTGTTTGGCTTGTGCAGGCGTCATTTTTTTTTGTACTTCATTCATTATTTGTTTATAAAACTCATTAAAACTGGCTAAAACAGATTCTTGCTGAAAGCTGTAATTCGACATTTTCCCAGCTTTGTCAAAAGATAAAATCACAAATAAATCTTCGTCATAATTTTTATATTGACTTAAGTCCTTTTTTATTTTATCTGTAATTTTTAATTCGTTTACCTTAACAAAGACCCTGAAAGTGATTTCTCTCACATTTTCAATGGTTTGTTTTTTATTGTTAAATGAGGATTGTGTTTTTATCTTCTCCTCTTTATTTATCGTAAAATTTCCAAACTTGGTGGGAACCGCAACTTTTACAAAACTTTCAGAATCCTGAAAATAACTAATAAAAGAAGTGCTTATGAAAAATAAGGCAAAATGAAATATAAATTTATTCATTTATTGAAATAAAAGATGACAAATATAATTATATGTATCAAACAATTTGCCATAAAATTGTAATTTTACACAAAATTTAATAAATAGTATTTATGTCTTTAATCATTGCCAAAAATATCCATAAAACCTATCATCAATTAGAAGTGCTAAAAGGTATAGATTTAACCATTGATGCTGGCGAGGTTGTTTCTATTGTTGGTGCATCAGGTGCGGGCAAAACTACACTCTTACAAATTATTGGTACTTTGGATTATCCAGATCAGCATGTGGCGTCAAAACTATCTATTGACCAATTAGATATTTTAACCCTAAAAGACAATGATTTATCTAAATTTAGAAACGAAAAATTAGGCTTTATTTTTCAGTTTCATCAGTTGCTGCCAGAATTTACGGCCCTAGAGAATATTATTATTCCTGGATTAATTGGCAACAGGAATCAAAATGAATTAGAAAAAAAAGCAAATGAACTTTTACTTTTTCTTGGATTGACGGAAAGAGCCCACCACAAACCAAATGCGCTATCGGGTGGTGAACAACAAAGAATAGCTATAGCGAGAGCCTTAATAAACAATCCCAAGTTGATTTTGGCCGACGAACCAACAGGCAATCTTGATACCAAAACAGCTAATCAATTGCATGAACTATTTTTCAAATTGAGACAGGAGTTTGGACAAACCTTCATCATTGTTACCCATAACCCTGAATTAGCCGATATGGCAGATAGAAAGTTGACCATGAAAGACGGATTAATTGTTTAATACTGTTAATATTTTTATTTGAAGCCATTTCCAGCTATCCATTACAAGAATTTTCAAAAAACAACTATTTTTGTAAGTAATAAAAAGAGCTTCAAAAGTCGCTTTTTTATTTCAACAAAAATTAGCAGTTTTTATAAAAATTGCTTTTCATTGCTATCTGGGCTAAAAAGCTCCGACAACTTATAGTTAATTTTTTTGGTGCCAAGACGCGTTGGGATTACCTGGTGTTAAAAACTTTATGTAATAAAAATAATAGAAAGTTGCGCAATGAACACCTTTTCATCTTACCCTGTTTGTTAACAAAACGTTAAATTTTACTATGCATGCATAATATTTTTAAAAATAGTATGCATGCATAATAAATTTTATATATCTTTGAAAACGATTTCGTAATTATGACAGATATTACCATTGACTATATAATAAGACATACTTGGCAAAACATTGCCAAGATGTACAATGATGAAGCCAATAAATATGGGGCAACCATGTCTATAGGTTTTGCCTTACTGAGCATCGACAAAGAAATAGGTACGCCTTCTTCAGCCATTAGTCAGCGCATGGGCATGGAACCCTCTAGTCTGACACGCACTTTAAAAACGCTAGAAGATAAAGGCCTTATTTATAGAGAGAAAAATCCCGAAGATGGCAGAGGGGTTATGATATGTTTGACCGATTTTGGCAAAGAAAAACGGGAACTGTCCAAGCAAACAGTTTTGATGTTTAATCAAACCATTAAAGATTCAGTTTCACTAGACGATTTAAAAACTTTTTTTAAAGTCGCAGAAAAAATAAACAAACTTATTCAAGATAAGCAAATTTTTAATCAAACACATTTATATGAACAACAGAAAAATTAACAAAGTAGCAGTTCTAGGCTCAGGTATTATGGGTTCAGGTATTGCTTGTCATTTTGCCAATATTGGTGTAGATGTGCTTCTTTTAGACATCATACCAAGAGAACTAACAGCAGATGAGCAAAAAAAGGGACTAACTTTAGACCATAAAGCGGTCAGAAATCGTTTAGTAAATGAGCAGTTAGCCAATGCTTTAAAATCGAAGCCCTCGCCTATTTACCATACCAAATTTGCTAACCGAATCAAAACTGGAAATTTTGAGGATGACCTGACTAAACTGAGCGAAGTTGATTGGATTATAGAAGTTGTCGTTGAGCGTTTAGACATCAAAAAACAGGTTTTTGAAAAAGTTGAAAAATATAGAAAACCTGGTACGTTGATTACTTCAAATACATCAGGTATTCCTATCGGATTTATGAATGAAGGCAGAAGTGAAGATTTTCAAAAGCATTTTTGTGGCACACACTTTTTCAACCCTGCCAGATATTTAAAGTTGTTTGAAATCATTCCTGGACCAAATACCTCAAAAGAAGTTTTAGATTTCTTGAATGGTTATGGCGAAAAATTCCTAGGTAAAACATCTGTCATTGCCAAAGATACACCTGCATTTATAGGTAATCGTATCGGTATTTTCGGTATCATGAGCTTATTTCACCAAGTAAAAGAGCTTGGTTTAACGGTTGAAGAAGTAGATAAATTAACTGGTCCTGTGATTGGTCGTCCAAAATCTGCAACTTTTAGAACAGTGGATGTGGTTGGTTTAGATACCTTGGTTCACGTGGCCAATGGTATTTATGAAAACTGCCCGAATGATGAAGCGCACAACCTATTTAAGTTACCAGAATTTATTTCTAAAATGATGGAGAACAAATGGCTGGGTAGCAAAACTGGTCAAGGTTTCTTCAAAAAAGAAGGTAAAGATATTTTGGTTCTAGACTTGAATACTTTAGAATATACTGCAAGCAAAAAAGCGCAATTCGCCACTTTAGAATTAACTAAAACTATTGATAAACCCATTGATAGATTTAAAGTGCTAATTACTGGTAAAGACAAAGCTGGTGAGTTTTACAGAAAGAATCTCGGCGCTATGTTTGCTTATGTCGCTAATAGAGTGCCAGAAATTTCTGATGAAGTCTATAAAATTGATGACGCTATGAAAGCTGGTTTTGGTTGGGAAAATGGTCCATTTGAAATTTGGGATGCCGTTGGTTTAGAAAAAGGTATTGAATTGATTAAAGCAACAGGCCAGGAGCCTGCCGCATGGATTAATGAAATGGTTTCTAGCAAACAGACATTTTACTCAACTAAAGAAGGTGCGACCTACTTTTATGACCAAAACCAAAAAGGACAAGTTAAAAAACCTGGGCAAGATGCGTTCATTATACTAGATAATATTAGAGAAACGAAAAAAGTTTGGGGCAATGCTGATGCCTCAGTTTTCCATTTGGGCGATGGTATTTTAAATTTAGAATTCCACTCAAAAATGAACACCATTGGCAGTGGTGTCTTACAAGGCATTAACAAAGCCATCGATATGGCTGAACAAGAATACAATGGTTTAGTGATTGGTAACCAAGGGGCTAATTTCTCTGTTGGCGCCAATATTGGCATGATTTTCATGATGGCTGTTGAACAAGAATATGACGAATTAAACTTCGCCATTAAATATTTCCAAGACACGATTATGCGATGCAGATATTCTTCAACACCAGTTGTGGTGGCACCTCACGGCATGTCACTTGGGGGCGCCTGCGAAATGAGCATGCATGCAGACCGTGTGGTTGCTGCGGCGGAAACATACATTGGCTTAGTTGAATTTGGTGTTGGTGTTATCCCTGGTGGTGCAGGCAGCAAAGAAATGGCTCTGAGAGCTGCAGATTTATTCAGAAAAAATGATGTTGAACTGAATGTTCTTCAAGAATATTTCTTAACAATAGCAATGGCAAAAGTAGCAACTTCTGCCCATGAAGCTTATGATTTAGGTATTTTACAATCAGGTAAAGATATTGTAGTGGTTAATCGTGATAGACAAATTGCTACAGCCAAACAAATTGCACTTCAAATGGCAGAACAAGGTTATACTAGACCAATAGAAAGAACAGATATTAAAGCACTTGGCAAACAAGCCTTGGGTATGTTTTTAGTAGGAACAGATAGCATGGAAAAAGGGAAATTTATTTCTGAGCATGATAAGAAAATCGCTAATAAATTGGCCTATGTGATGGCTGGTGGTGATTTATCCGAACCTACACTGGTTAGTGAACGTTACCTATTAGACTTAGAAAGAGAAGCTTTCTTGAGTTTATGTACTGAAAGAAAAACACTAGAGAGAATTCAGTTTATGTTGACAAAAGGGAAACCCCTTCGTAATTGATTGTATATTGTAGAAATATAAATTGTATAATGTATTTTGCTATGACATTCATCAATTTACAATAAAACAATATACATTTTACAAAAATACAATATACAATAATACAATATACAATGAACCAAAACCATCTGTTTCAATCAGTAAAAGAAATTATCATTCAGTCTAGACAAAAAGTCTTTAGAATGGTAAATAGTACTTTGCTTGAAACTTACTGGAGAATAGGACAATTAATTGTAGAAGACGAGCAACAAGGAAATCAAAAAGCTGTTTATGGAAAATCTACTTTAAAAAACCTTGCTAACGAGCTTACTTTTGAATTTGGAAAAGGGTTTGATGAAAGAAATCTAAATAATATGCGTGCTTTTTACAGTGCATTTCCAATTTGGAACGCATTGCGTACCAATTTAAGTTGGACACATTATAGATTGCTTTCAAGAATTGATTCAAAAGAGAAACGAAACTATTACCTTAATGAAAGTATAACTTCAAATTGGAATAGTAGAACCTTACAAAGACAAATAAATACATTAAATTTTGAAAGAGTTTTAAAACATAAAAAAGAAAATGAGCCAGAAACAATTCAAAATCTAATAAAAGATCCGTGTATATTTGAATTTTTAGGTATTAATCAAGATTACAAAATAAATGAATCAAAAATTGAACAAGCCCTATTAGATCATCTACAAACATTTTTACTTGAATTTGGAAAAGGTTTTGCTTTCGTTGCGAGACAACAACATATTGTAACAGATACATCAGATTTTTTTATTGATTTAGTTTTTTATAATTATATTCTAAAATGCTTTGTTATTATAGACCTTAAAACTAAAGAATTATCTCATCAGGATATTGGACAAATAGATATGTACGTTAGAATGTATGATGATTTGAAGAAAGGAAAAGATGACAATCCAACCATAGGCATTTTACTTTGTTCTGAAAAAGATGAGACTATTGTAAAATACTCTGTTCTTAATGATTCTAACAATCTATTCGCTTCAAAATACTTACTTTATTTGCCTAAGAAAGAAGACCTAAAAGCACTAATTGATAATGACAGATTAAGATTTAATTTAAATAAAGACAATAATTAACATAAATATACAATGAGAAAAACCGCATACATCGTCAAAGCTTACAGAACAGCAGTAGGCAAAGCTCCAAAAGGACTATTTAGGTTTAAAAGACCTGATGAGTTGGCAGCAGAAACCATTCAATACATGATGGAACAATTACCGAATTTTGACAAAACACGTATAGATGACGTCATGGTTGGCAATGCCATGCCAGAAGCAGAGCAAGGCTTAAACGTTGCCCGTTTAATTTCATTAATGGGCTTAAAAGTTGATGATGTGCCTGGCGTGACGATCAACAGATATTGTGCATCTGGATTGGAAACCATTGCTATGGCAACGGCCAAAATTCAATCTGGTATGGCAGATTGTATTATTGCTGGTGGCGCAGAAAGCATGAGTTACATTCCTATGGGTGGTTACAAACCAACCCCTGATTATCAAATTGTTGCGCAAGGCAATGAAGATTATTATTGGGGCATGGGCTTAACAGCAGAAGCTGTTGCTAAACAATTTAATATTTCACGTGAAGATCAAGATGCTTTTTCAGTGGAATCACATAATAAAGCCTTAAAAGCGCAGGCTGAAGGCAAATTTGATTCACAAATAGTGCCTATCACAGTTGAACATACATTTATCAATGAGGCTGGTAAAAAGGAAACTAAAAACTATACAGTAGCTAAAGATGAAGGACCTAGAGCTGGAACCAATCTAGAGGCCTTGTCAAAATTAAGACCAGTTTTTGCTGCCGACGGTTCGGTTACCGCAGGTTCTTCTTCTCAAATGAGTGATGGTGCAGCTTTCGTTTTGGTGATGAGCGAGGAGATGGTTAAAGAATATAACTTAGAGCCAATTGCCAGAATGGTAAGCTATGCAGCCGCGGGCGTTGAACCACGCATCATGGGGATTGGGCCAGTAAAAGCCATTCCAAAAGCACTCAAGCAAGCAGGTTTAAGCCTCAATGATATTCAACAAATCGAATTAAATGAAGCTTTTGCTGCGCAGGCCTTGGCAGTTATCAGAGAATTAAACCTCAACCAAGACATCATCAATCCGAATGGTGGGGCCATTGCATTAGGTCATCCCTTAGGTTGCACAGGTGCAAAACTATCGGTTCAATTGTTTAACGAAATGAAATTGCGCAAACAAAAATACGGTTTAGTCAGCATGTGTGTTGGCACAGGACAAGGAGCGGCAGGTATATATGAGATATTATAAAGCCCCCTAACCCCAGTCGGGGGAATTCAAAACGTTCATACATATTAATAATAACAAAAACCCTATTGACCCCTAATAGGTAATGCCCCCTTTGGGGGATAGGGGGCTTATATGGACATAATAAGAGGCGGACAATTCTTAGTTCGAGAAACCAAAGCAGAAGAAATTTTCACACCAGAAGATTTTAATGAGGAACAAAAAATGATGAAGGAATCTATTCAAGAATTCATCGAAAAAGAAGTGATGCACCAAAGGGAACGCTTTGAGAAAAAAGACTATGCATTTACGGAAGATCTCATGAAAAAAGCAGGTGAACTTGGCTTTCTTGGCGTAGCAGTGCCAGAAGCTTATGGCGGTTTAGGCATGGGCTTTATTTCAACCATGTTGGCTTGTGATTATTTTTCAGGTGCTTCAGGATCACTATCAACTGCATTCGGTGCACATACAGGCATCGGAACTATGCCAATCACTTTGTACGGTACAGAAGAACAAAAACAAAAATATGTTCCAAAATTAGCCAGCGGTGAGTGGTTTGGCGCCTATTGTTTAACAGAACCGGGTGCTGGCTCTGATGCCAACTCAGGCAAAACAAAAGCAGTTTTATCTGAAGATGGGACGCATTATAAAATTACAGGACAGAAAATGTGGATTTCTAATGCTGGCTTTTGTAGTCTACTCATCGTTTTTGCTAGAATTGGCGATGATAAAAACATTACAGGCTTTATCGTAGAAAATGACCCTACAAATGGGATAACCATGGGTGAAGAAGAACACAAATTAGGTATTCGCTCCTCTTCTACGCGCCAAGTATTTTTCAACGAAACGAAAGTTCCAGTAGAAAATATGTTAGCCGGTCAAGGTGAAGGTTTTAAAATAGCTATGAATGCCTTAAACGTAGGTCGAATCAAATTAGCCGTAGCTTGTATAGATGCTCAGCGTCGGGTAACTAGCTTAAGCACTAAATATGCCAACGAACGCGTTCAATTTGGTGTGCCGATCGCAAGTTTTGGTGCAATAAAATCAAAAATTGCAACCATGGCAACTAATTGCTATGTTGATGAAAGCGCTACCTATAGAGCGGGTGGTGATATTGAAAACCGCATAAACATTAGAATAAGCGAAGGCAATTCTCATCAAGAAGCTGAACTAAAAGGCGTAGAAGAATTTGCTATTGAATGTTCAATTCTTAAAGTTGCGGTTTCTGAAGATGTACAAAATTGTACAGATGAAGGCATACAAATTTATGGTGGTATGGGCTTTTCTGAAGATACGCCAATGGAAGCGGCTTGGCGTGATGCACGTATTGCACGCATCTACGAAGGAACCAACGAAATTAACCGCATGCTTTCAGTAGGCATGTTGGTTAAAAAAGCCATGAAAGGCCATGTTGATTTGTTGAACCCAGCCATGAAAGTTGCAGAAGAATTAATGGGCATTCCTGATTTTAATGTACCTGATTTTACGCAATTATTTGCCGAAGAAAAAGATCTTATTCACCGATTGAAAAAAGTGTTTTTGATGGTATCTGGTTCTGCAGTCCAAAAATTTGGTCCAGATTTAGAAAAACACCAACAGCTTTTATCTGCAGCTTCTGATATTTTGATTGAAATTTATATGGCAGAAAGCGGTATTTTGAGAACTGAAAAATTGGTTAAATCACAAGGAGAAGCTGCTTGCAAAGCACAAATAGCCATGGCGCAACTTTACCTTTACAATGCGGTAGATATTATCGTAACCAAAGCTAAAGAAGGCATTTCGTCTTTCACCGAAGGTGATGAACAACGCATGATGTTGATGGGTTTAAAACGCTTTACAAAATATCAAAACTTACCAAATGTAGTAGCCCTAAGAGATATTATTGCTGACAAGGTTATCGCAGAAAATAAATATTGTTTTTAATATTTGGGCACCTTATCCGCCTGCCTGCCGATAGCTATCGGAACCGCTTTTTTTTTAGGTTTTTGTCAAAACCTAAAAAAGAGCTCCATTCAAGTCGGGGTGCGGGACTTGGTGCTAAAATAATATTTTCGTTATAAAATAAAGTTTTTCCATAGTTAATAATTAAGTTGAGAAAACACCGTGCTAGAACGGTGTTTTTTTTTGCATAATAGAAATAAACTACTCATCCGTAAAATGTTTTTGTTTCTTTTCCATTGCAAATTTTTCTGCATTGAAAACTTCAGAATCTCCTTTTGGAATTGACAAAGATTGCCACTGTTCGTCCATCAACATTTTTCCTAAAAATACCATTTGACCAATATGATACGGATAATGTGCCAATTGCCTATTTAAGGCTTCAATGACTGTATGACCTTCATTTCTGATGTAGATGATGGTTTCCAAATTGCTTTCGTTTAATTGGTCTAGCGCATTGAAGAAACATGACCAACCTTTTTCCCAAACATCTAAAACGTCTTGTCTTGCATTTAGTATAGGTTCAAACTCGGTATCTCTATTTCTATTTTCTTTTTCGCCATCTGTGGTCAAAAAATTTGTCCAGCGCGACAACATATTCCCACTCAGGTGTTGCACAATCATGGCGATGCTATTGCTTTCTGGATTAGGTTGCCAAAACAGTTGTTTATCACTGACTTGAAGCATGGCTTTATCACCAATCGACTTATAGTAAGCCATTTGCTTTTGGAGAGATTGAATGTAGTTGACATGCATAACTTTTTAGTAATTTAAATTTATTATACTCAAAAAGGACTTCCTCAAAAACAAAAATAGTCAAATCTTTTTAATTTGAAGTAGTTTGAATTAATTTTAATACTTGAATAAAACTGCGAAAGGACTAGCGTTTTTTTTAGCAAGCCCTCTCTCCTAGCCCCGATTGCAGCGATACCGCCGCCAAACGAAAGCCATAGTATTGTTGGTTTTTGATGGCGACCAAATAAGCCAGAGAAAAACCTTACAAAACTTGGCTTTTGGTTGGGGGAGTAAAGCGAAAAGCGGGAGCAAAACGCCATTGAAAACCTGAAAGCCAATTGCTTCAAAAAAATATTTGAAAACCCATCTTAAAACTTTATATTTGCCTTCCAAAAATTTATAATCATGGCAGACGATAAAAAAGTCATATTTTCGATGGTAAAGGTTAGCAAGACCTACCAAAGTACTAATAAACAAGTTTTAAAAGATATTTACCTCAGTTTTTTCTATGGTGCCAAAATTGGTATTTTAGGTCTTAATGGCTCTGGAAAATCGACTTTGTTGCGCATCATTGCTGGCGTTGAAAAAAACTTTCAAGGCGATGTGGTTTTTTCGCCAGGTTACAAAATTGGTTATTTAGAACAAGAACCGCAACTGGATGAAAACAAAACGGTTTTAGAAATTGTACAAGAAGGTGCTGCAGAGACTTTTGCTTTACTAGCAGAATACAACAAAATTAATGATATGTTTGGTTTACCTGAATATTATGAGGACGAAACCAAAATGAATAAACTGATGGATCGTCAGGCTGAATTGCAAGATAAAATTGACGCCACGAACGCCTGGGAAATTGATACCACTTTGGCCATCGCCATGGATGCGCTACGCACGCCAGAACCAGATACATTGATTAAAGTACTTTCTGGTGGCGAAAGACGTCGTGTGGCCTTGTGCAGATTATTGCTTCAAAACCCTGATATTCTGCTACTTGATGAACCTACCAACCACTTAGATGCTGAATCCGTATTGTGGTTAGAACAACATTTACAACAATATAAAGGTACTGTGATAGCCATCACGCACGACCGTTATTTCTTGGACAATGTAGCAGGTTGGATTTTAGAGCTTGACCGTGGCGAAGGTATACCTTGGAAAGGTAATTATTCCTCTTGGTTAGACCAGAAAACGACACGTATGGCACAAGAAGAAAAAACAGCCTCAAAACGCAGAAAAACACTAGAACGCGAATTAGAATGGGTGCGTCAAGGCGCAAAAGGTCGACAAACGAAGCAAAAAGCCCGTTTACAAAACTATGACCGCTTGTTGAATGAAGATCAAAAACAACTCGATGAAAAACTCGAATTATACATCCCGAACGGCCCACGCCTAGGTACCAACGTTATTGAAGCCAAAGATGTAGCTAAAGCTTTTGGTGATAAATTGCTTTATGAAAACTTAAATTTCAAATTACCGCAAGCTGGCATAGTTGGCATCATTGGACCAAATGGTGCGGGTAAAACCACCATTTTCCGCATGATTATGGGTGAAGAGCAACCAGATGGCGGCTCATTTGAAATAGGTGACACAGTAAAAATTGCTTACGTAGATCAAGCACATTCAAATATAGACCCAGAAAGATCCATTTGGGAAAACTTCTGCGACGGTCAGGAATTGATTATGATGGGCGGTAGACAAGTGAATTCTCGTGCCTATTTGAGCAGATTTAATTTTGGCGGTAGCGAACAAAATAAAAAGGTTTCTACCTTGTCTGGTGGCGAAAGAAACCGTTTGCACCTTGCCATGACTTTGAAAGAAGAAGGTAACGTACTACTTCTAGATGAACCTACCAACGATTTGGATGTGAATACCCTTCGTGCTTTAGAAGAAGGTCTAGAAAACTTTGCGGGTTGCGGTGTAATTATTTCTCACGACCGTTGGTTTTTGGATAGGGTTTGTACGCATATTTTAGCTTTTGAAGGTGACTCTCAAGTCTATTTCTTTGAAGGCAGTTTTTCAGAATATGAAGAAAACAAACGCAAACGTTTAGGCAAAGACGTGACGCCTACGAGGATTAAGTATAAGAAATTGGAGAGGTAAAATCTTCGTTAATGATTAAACTTAGATTCTAATACTTTAATGAGGGTAAAAAGACAAAACCCCAAAAGACCACCTTGCCATTTGGGGTTTTGTCATTTAAAAAAATGAAATAAAATTGCTTATATCAAGAAGTTGCTTTTGTCTTACCAATAATAAAAGCGATAATTCCGCCAACAATCGCACCGCAAACTATCATGATGGCAACATCGATCATAAAATTTTCGGGTGCCATGACTTTATTTGACATCAAAAAAAGATTCGTGCTAATAGATGTGAAAAAGGCGATTATTCCACCAGCTTTTGCACCAGAAATTAAAGTAGAAATATTTGCCCACTTTAAAAAAACAAATGATAAGAAAACGGCATAAACTAAACACCCTAAGAAAACAAACAATAGGTTTTCTTCACCATTACTTGGATAAATGTCACTAAACAAAATACCGTAGAACAACCATCCCAACAAGAAGTATACAATACCCCCAACAACACTCGAAATTAAAAAACTTTTAATATTCATAATTTATAGATTTAATTGGTTACATATTTTTACGCTTTTTCATAAATTTTGTTATATAAATGGATATATTTTTCTTTGATATTCTTGCGTTTCATTTTTAGTGTTGGTGTTAATTCGCCACCATCAATAGACCAAAGGGTGTCAATGAGTTCAAATCGCTTAATTTTTTCCCAGTTGCCTAAAGTTTCATTAACCTCATCTATTTCTTTTTGAATACGCTTAATGAATCTTTCATTATTCACTAATTCTGATTGCGTATTAATAGTCAGATTTTTTCTCCTTGCCCATTCCATGGCATAATCAAAACTTGGTTGGATCAATGCACCTGGCATTTTTTCACCATCGCCAACAACCATGATGTTTTCTATAAATAAGGATTGCTTTATTCGCATTTCAATCAATTGCGGAGCAATGTATTTGCCACCAGATGTTTTAAACATTTCTTTTTTACGGTCTGTTATTTTCAAAAAGCCATCTTTATCAATTTCTCCAATATCACCGGTGTGGAAATAACCATCTTTGATAACTTCTGCAGTTAATTCTGGTTGTTTGTAGTAGCCTTGCATCACATTAGGACCTTTGACTAAAATCTCGCCATCTTCAGCTATTTTTAGCTCAACATTATCTATAGCTCGGCCAACGGTTCCAATTCTGAAACCGCCATTTCGCTGATCATTAACTGTACAAACTGGGGAAGTCTCTGTTAAACCATAACCTTCCATAACTGGCATGCCAGCGGCTGCAAATACTCTACCCAATCGCGGTTGTAAGGCAGAAGCACCCGTAACCATAATGTCTATATTACCACCCAAAGCAGCTTGCCATTTACTGAAAATTAACTTACGAGCTATTTTCAATTGGGTTTCATACCACCAACCATTTTTACCATAAGGCTCAAATTTAAGACCTAATTCTACAGCCCAAAAGAATAATTTCTTCTTGATACCTGTTAAATCAGCACCTTTTGCATAGATTTTGTCATATACTTTTTCAAGCAATCTTGGCACAACTGAAAATACATTTGGTTTAACCTCATTAATATTTTCAGTCAATTTTTCTATAGATTCTGCAAAATAGATGGCAACAGAAAAATATTGATACATATAAAGAATAATCCGCTCAAAAATATGACAGATAGGTAAAAAGCTCAAAGCAACGGTTTGATTTTCAACAAAAGGAATACGCGGAGAACTATCTAAAACATTAGAAACAAGGTTGTTATGCGTTAGCATAACGCCTTTAGGGGTACCTGTGGTGCCAGATGTATAAATAATAGTCGCCAAGTCTTCAGGTTTGACGGCTAATTTAGCTGCTTCTACTGCATCGTCATTTGATAAAGATTGACCTTTTTCAAGAAGTTCTTGCCAGTTTTTGCAACCCGAAACTTTATTAAAAGAATAAATCCCCTGCAAAGTTGGAATGTTATCTTTAACGGTTTTAAGCTTGTTATAAAGATCCTCATCAGAAATAATACAGAGTTTGCACTCACTATGATTTAAGATATATTCATAATCATTAGCGGTGATGGTCGGATAAAGCGGAACAGATTGTGCACCGATCTGTAAGATTGCGATATCAAAAATATTCCATTCGGTGCGATTAGTGGTTGAAATAATACCAATTTTGTCATCTTTCTTGATGCCCATATCAAGAAGTGCTTTTGAAATAGCAAAGGCTTGATCTAAATAGTCTTTGGTTGAAGTTTTAACCCATTGACCATTATATTTAGTTACTAAACAGTCGGGCTTATTATTTTGCTCCAATTGATAGTAAGCAAAATCAAAAGTTCTAGTTGGTTTTATCATGATTTAGTCTTTTAAATTATAAAACGACTAAATTAAAGTTTTTTTTACAAAAAAAAATAAATTTTATCAAAAAAAGTTTCAAAAAAAAACACTTTTCCTAATACCACCTTTTCTTATTTTTTTTAGATTGATCAGATTTTCTAGAGAAATTATTTGTTTTGGGAGATTTTTCAGCTTCGTTTTTTTCATTTTTAGCTGGTAACGCTTGCTGGTCAGCCGTTGAATTGGTTAAAGGATAAGGATGGTCTGAAACTTCTTTAACCGTATTTTTTAAAAGTTTCAAAATATCTTTCCAATAGGTTAGTTCGTCTGGACTGCAAAAAGAAATCGCCGTGCCGGTTTCACCATTTCTGGCTGTTCGGCCAATGCGATGAATAAAAGTATCACTAATATTTGGTAAATCATAATTAACCACATAAGGCATTTGTTCAATATCGATACCTCTGGCCGCAATATCTGTCGCTACTAAAATATCTATCTCTTGATTTTTAAAAGCTTCTAAAACACGTTGCCTCGTGGTTTGGGTTTTATCGCCATGAATAGCTTCGGCTTTAACATCATTTTTTTTAAGGTGCTTAACCACATTATCAGCACCATGTTTTGTTCTTACAAAAACAATCGCATTTTTTATTTTCTCATTTCTAATCAAATGATAGAGCAGTTTTTTCTTATCTGCTTTCTCCAAAAAGTAAATACTTTGTGCAATGTTATTTTCAGTTTTTACAACTGGTGCAATGGTTATATATTTAGGATCTTTCAGAAAAAATTGGGCAATTTCTCTAATTTCAACAGACATGGTGGCTGTAAATAAAAGCGTTTGCTTATTCTCTGGTGATAGTTTCATCACTTTTTTTACATCATGAATAAAGCCCATATCGAGCATCAAATCAGCCTCATCTAACACTAAAAAATGTAAATTATTCAAATCAACAAAGCCTTGTTTATGCAAATCTAGTAATCTTCCTGGCGTGGCAATTAAAATATCAATACCACTTTTTAGCTGATCCACTTGATTGGCCTGATTGACGCCTCCAAAAATAACTGCTGTTTTAATGTGGGTGTATTTGGCATAGTTTTCAATATTCTGTTGAATTTGAATAGCTAATTCTCTAGTTGGGGCAAGCACCAGTGCTCTTAAAGTTTTCCTGCGCATCGCACCACCAATAATAGGATGTAAGTAGTTAATGATAGGCAATGAAAAAGCAGCTGTTTTGCCTGTTCCAGTCTGCGCAATACCCACCAAATCATCACCAGCCAAAACAATAGGAATGGCTTTTTGCTGAATAGGTGTTGGCACAATATAGTTTTCTTCTACCAGAACTTGATGGATATTTTTTATGAGATTTAAATCTTGAAAAGTCATTAAAATGGGATTGATGATTGTGGTATGATGACTACTTTAGCCTAAGTCAATTTAGGTTTACCAAGATGTTTAAATCGCTTATGTGTCCACAAATAAAATTCGGGGGTTTCCCTGATTTGCTTTTCCACACGTTGAATAAACCATTCGGATAATTTATAGTTTTCAATAGTATTGGGTTCTAAACTAACGGTTTCAAAAGTTGCCACATAATGTCCGCGCTTAGGCTTTTTAACGTCAACAAACATGAGATTGAAATCATAGGTTTTTGCAACACTTTCTGCACCGGTATAGATTGGCACTTCATGACCAAAAAACGGATACCAATGGTTATTTTTTTTATATTGAGGCGATTGGTCCGAAGCAAAACCATAAAGACCAGGTCTGTTATTTTTAAGATTTTCTTCTATCACACTAAACGTGTCACGATGCGGCACAAGGTAGGCATTAAAGCGACTTCGGATCTTTTTTACAAGTTTTTCAAAATACTTATTCGACACTTTTTTGTAAATTAAAAAAGAAGGGAAATTTACATGATGACTAATTGAAACCAACCATTCATAAGAGGCCATATGAGAGGCCATCATAGCTATGCTCTTGCCTTGGTTTTCCACAGCTATATACTCTTCCATGTTCGTAAATGAAAAGCGCTTTTTGATTTCATTTTTTGAAATCGTACGGGTTTTCATCATTTCCAAAAACATATCAAATAGGTGTTGATAAAATTTTCTTTCAATCCTCAATTTTTCCGTTTTTGGCATATCTGGAAAAACTAAGTCTAAATTTTGTCTAACTATTCTTAAACGATACCTTACCACACGATAGGCAATAAAACTTAAACAATCAGAAACTAAATACAAAAGTCTAAAAGGCAGTATAGATATAATCCAAATAAAGGGATAAACCAATAAAAAAATAACCAATTGCATGCGTAAAATTTGTGCAAAAATAGGGAATTTTATTCACTACAACTAATTCTGCATGGTGGCTCATGAACTAAAAATGAAAATCACTTAAAAGAAAAGTTAGCAATCTTAACTTAAGAATAAAATGGCTTAACAAAAAATCAAAAAAAATGTTTAAATTTGTTGACTAAGAAAAACATTTTTTTTATGCTTATAATTGGTATCGCTGGCGGAACAGGTAGTGGCAAAACGACTGTTGTTAATCAAATTGTCAATCAATTTCATGAGGCAGAGGTTGGCATAATTTCGCAAGATTCTTATTATGCTGATACTTCAAACTTGAGCTATGACGAACGGACTAAAATAAATTTTGACCATCCGCGAGCTATTGATTTTGAACTGCTTATCGAACATATTAAACAATTAAAAGCAGGTCATGATATCAAACAACCGGTTTATTCATTTGTTACGCACAACCGCACAGGTGATGTAATTTTGACTAAACCTAAGCATGTTCTGATTATTGAAGGGATCTTAATTTTTACCAACAAGGAACTAAGAGATTTGTTTGATATAAAAATATATGTTAACGCCGATTCAGACGAGCGCCTTATCAGGCGGTTGAAAAGAGATATTGCAGAACGCGGCAGAGATATGAATGAGGTCATCAACCGATACCAAACAACGCTCAAACCTATGCATGAACAATTTATAGAACCAACTAAAACCTATGCGGATATTATTATTCCGAATGACACATATAATACGGTTGCTATAGATGTTGTAAGAGCGGTAATTAATAATAAATTGAAAGTATGATGATGAAAAAAATATTAATCAATCGCTATGCCTGGGTAACCTTAGGCTTTCTTATTTGGCTATTATTTTTGGACAATTATTCCTATCTGGAGCATCGCTTTTTGAACAGGCAAATTGATGAACTTGAAAAAAATAAAACTTATT
>B570J29032_109959361_pt1 | contig 23419 bp, 6 predicted proteins | sample LakMenEpi16Nov12_FD_29032 | JGI IMG/M metagenome (IMG submission 29032) | reverse complement strand
ACGTTAGCGTATAATACCTACATTACGGCATTTAACTCTAACATGATTGTCAACGAATCCTTTTTGGATTCTGCAACTGTAAGAGAAAATGTCGTTTCTTTGTCTAGGAATATTGGATACGTTCCTTATTCAAGAAATGCTGCGAGTGCAATCGTTTCATTTAGTATTACCGTAGAACCAGACCAACTGTTGCAGGATGGAACTCCTGTCTATACCCCATCAATCACCCTTCAAGCAGGTCTTGTATGCACGGGTCTTGTGAGAGGGTCTTCATATGTATTTTCGATTCCAGAAAGCGTTACAGTGCCCGTGGTGAATGGTGTAGCATCTTTTGACAACATCACAATTCGAGAAGGAACATTCTTAACAAAGAAATTTACTGTAAACGCATCATTAGACCAAAAATTTGTATTAGATAATTCTTATATTGATACATCGACAATCAGAGTTTATGTAAAAGGTGTAAGTGATAGTGGTCTTGGATCTTTATATTCTTTGGTTGATAATATTTTTGATGTAAACTCAAACTCAGAAATCTTTCTAATTCAAGAAGTCCAAGATGAAAAATATCAACTTCTGTTTGGAGATGGTATTTTTGGTAAAAAACTTGAAAACGCTTCAGTTATTACTGCAAATTATATTGTAACCAGCGGTAAAGATGGAAATGGTGCTGACACATTTGCATTTGCAGGATCTTTTAAAGATGCCGATGACCAAAACGTAATTGTAACAAACACAATTACGGTTACTACAAATCAAAGTGCTCAGAATGGATCTGATATCGAAACCATTGATTCAATTCGCTACTTTGCTCCACGATTGTATTCATCGCAATACAGAGCAGTCACTGCAAGTGATTATGAATCGATTATTAAATCTAAAATTTATAGAAATGCAGAATCAGTTTCTGTCATTGGAGGAGAAGAATTAGACCCTCCAGAGTATGGTTCAGTTTCGATTAGTATTAAACCAAAAAATGGTACTTTTGTTTCAGATTTCGATAAAGAGCAAATTCTCTCCAAGCTAACACAATATAGTGTTTCTGGTATACGCCCCAAAATTATAGATCTTAAGATACTGTATGTTGAAGTTGAATCTTATGTTTATTACAATTATAATCAGATTGGAAGTGTTTCTGATTTAAAAACAAGAGTAACCAATTCTCTTAACAAATATTCTCAATCTGTTGATTTGAATAAGTTTGGGGGTAGATTTAAATATAGTAAGTTACTTCAGGTAATTGATAACACAGATACTGCAATTACTTCAAACATCACTAGAGTAAGAATTAGAAGGGATTTAAAAGCACTCATAGACCGTCCAGCACAATATGAAATATGTTTTGGTAATCAATTTCATGTTAACGAAACGGTCAATAAAATTGGATACAATATCAAATCAACAGGATTCAATATCAAAGACGAACCGGACACAGTATATTTGACAGATACCCCAAATTCGGATGGAATTACAGGAGTAATTTCGATAGTAAAACCGATTGAGTCCTCTACTGTAGGAGTTGCCACTACAACGTCTTTATCCCCATTTATTGTAGTTCAATCTGCCGGTGTTGTAAATTACAAAAACGGAGAAATAACTCTCAATACAGTTACAATTACAAATACTGATTTATCAAATGATTTAATACGAATTCAAGCATATCCCGAATCAAATGATGTAATTGGTCTTAAAGACCTTTATATATCATTTGATTTTTCGGAAAGTGAAATAAATATGGTAAAAGATACAATTGCATCTGGAGAAGATATATCCGGTGTTGTTTTTACAAAAAATTCTTATCGTTCAAGCTATTCAAACGGGAAATTAATGAGGTCATAATATGATACAGACGGGTTTTGAATCTAGGGTAAAAATACAGCAAATAATCGACAGTCAACTTCCAGAATTTATCTTAGACGAAAGTCCAAAGGCTGCAGAGTTTTTAAAGCAGTATTATATTTCTCAAGAGTATCAAGGTGGTCCAGTAGATATTGCTGAGAATCTAGACCAGTATATTAATATCGATAATCTCATTCCAGAGGTAGTTTCAGGATACACGACTCTTGTAGGAGATATAAGCGCATCATCAACAAGTATTACTGTATCAAATACTAAAGGGTTTCCTCAAAAGTATGGATTGTTAAAAATTAATGATGAAATCATTACATACACGGATTTATCTGAAAATACTTTTACTGGTTGTGTAAGAGGATTTAGTGGAGTTACAAACTACCATAAAGATTTAAAATATGGGGAATTGGTTTTTAGTGAATCCTCTGCAAGTTCTCACACTTCTGGGACTTCTGTAGAAAATTTAAGTTCTTTATTTTTACAAGAATTTTATAAAAAAATAAAGTTTAGTTTAACTCCTGGATTAGAAGGTCTTAGTTTTACAGAAAACTTAAATGTTGGAAATTTTATAAAAGAAGCGAGAACTTTATATGAATCTAAGGGAACTGCAGAATCCTTTAGAATTTTATTTAATGTTTTGTATGGAGAAACTCCAAGTGTAATTGATTTAGAGCAGTTTTTAATCAAACCTTCTGATGCTGGATATATTAGAAGAGATGTTGCAATCATAAGCAATATTTCAGGAAATCCGACTAAGTTGGTTGGGCAGACAATTTATAAGTCAACAGATGAAACAGGAACTAGTGCTGCAGTATCTGAAGTAGAAACTATTACTCGAAATGGAATAACATACTATAAACTTAACTTTTTTGTTGGATATGATGACACATATCCTAATGTTACAGGAACGTTTGTAATTACACCAAATACAAAAGTCGTTGAGGAAGTAACGGTTTCTCCATTAGAATCTGGAGAAGCAGTTATCAGTGTTGATTCTACAATTGGATTTAAAGATTCGGGAAGTATTTTTTTCGGGTCTAATGAAATTTTTTATTCTGATAAAAGTGTCAATCAATTTTTGGGTTGTTATGTTAAATCCGAAGATTCTGTAACTATACCAAAAACATCATTTTTAATTTCAAATGAAACTTACTTTGGATATGAAGATGGTGATACCTCTAAAAAAGTAGAATTTAGAATTACTGGAGTATTGTCCAATCTCAATATTGAAAGTGAAGATTATCAATTATTGGATAATGATATTATCTTCCCAAAAAATCTTGGAGAGGTAATAGAACGAGGTGATACAACAAAAGAAATATTTGCAAATTCTTGGATTTATAATACAAGTTCCAGATATCAGATTGATTCCTTCATAGGAAATACCATAACAACAAAATCTAATATTGATGTATCCAGTTTAAAAGTAGGTGATACTGTTGAAATTTTAAGAAGAAACACGGAAATTGTTGTTACCGGATTTGATAACGTAAATATCAATTCAATTTCTGAAAATACTGTTACGATTAATGTAAGCACTTCTTCATTAAATTCTTTAGATGAATATGATGTTAGAAGAATTCTTAATAAAGCATCATCTTCAATAGTTCCAATTGATTTTGGAAATAATAAAATAGTGTCTGATGTACAAAATGTTTATGTTGAAAGACCAGATAATTTATACGTTGCGTCTAATTCTTTGCCATCATATCAGATAGAAGTTGATGTTTTTGGATATAATGTTTTCGAGTTGACTGGATATGATACAAATACAGAAGCATATTCAATAATTGATTTTGATACAGAAATTTCTTTTATAACTGGAGACAGGGTTTTTTACTCTGCAGATGCCCCCATTGATGGATTGGAAGAGGGTAGTTATTTTGTTGAGGTATTGAGTAATAAAAGACAGGTTAAATTATATTTAAGTGGTCCTGTAGTTGGAAGCGACGATTTTGTTTACTTTGGCGCTGGTCAATCATCAACTCCAACCGGAACTCATAAATTCACTCTCTATTCTCAGAAATCAAATAAAATTTCTGGTCAAAAAATACTCAAAAAGTTTAAACTAAATCCAGAATTAGGAAGTAATGAATCTCACAGCACACTTCCTGGAGCTACTGGAATTTTAAAAAATGGAGTTGAGATATACAATTTTAAAACAAATGATAAAATTTATTATGGTCCAATTGAAAATGTAGATGTTTTAAATGGTGGCAGTGAATTTGATGTAATTAATCCCCCTCTCTTAGAATTGTCTTATGGATCCGGATTAATTCAACCAGTAGTAATTGGATCTGTTGAAAAAATATTTGTAGATCCCCAAGATTTTGATATCGATGTTATTGTTTCAATTGCCCTTACGGGTGGAAATGGATCTGGGGCAAGTTTCCAGCCAATCGTTGAAAAATACGTAAGAGAATTAGAATTTGATGCAAGGTCTACATCTATCGGTGGAGGACTGGATGTTACTAATGATAGAATTTCTTTTGCATCGACACACAATTTATCCAATGGTCAACCTATTGTATATGATAGAAACTTTAATTCTGCAATTGGAGTTGGTACCTTTAATGGATCCAATTTAGACCAATCAAAAACTTTAATAACTGGAGCAACATATTACACTAAAGTTGTAAACGATAAAACTATTGAAATATATCAGTCATTCTCAGATTACAGCGTAGGTGTTAACACAGTAGGATTTACCACAATAGGGAATTCAGGAATTCAAAAGTTTAAAACCGAACCAAAAAATAGACTTACTGGAATTTCCGTAATTAACAAGGGATCGGGATATGCAAATAGAACTCTGAGAGTATCGCAAACAGGAATATCCACGTATAATAATACAGTTACTTTTAAAAATCACGGATTTGGTGATGGTGAAATTGTTTCTTATGATTACGAAACGTCTTCTATTTCTGGGCTATCAACATCCAATAATTATATTGTTTTAAAAGTTGACTCAGATACATTTAGACTTTGTAATGCAGGAATAGGTGGCACAGATATTTCAAACTATCAAAGAAAAAAATATGTAAAGTTTGCTTCAACTGGAAGTGGTTATCAGATATTTAAGTATCCAAATATTTCACTATCTGTTGAATACTCTTCTGTTGGATTAGGAAGTACTCAAGTTAGAGGAGTTATCAATGCCATTCCGGTTATTAGAGGAAAAATTTCTGAAGTTTATGTTTACGATAAAGGCAGCGATTATGGAACAACAACATTAAACGTTCATAAAAGACCTCAAGTTATTATTAAGAATGGAAAAAATGCCCAACTCAGACCTACAATTACAAATGGAAGAATAACTGATGTACAAGTATTGTATGGAGGATTAGAATATTATTCTACTCCAGACTTAGTTATCAATGGTAGTGGAGTAGGTGCTATCGTTAGACCGGTAATTTCTGATAATAGAATAACAGATGTAATTGTTGTAAATCCCGGCACAGGATATACAGCAACAAACACCACAATTAAAGTTGTTCCTGCAGGAAAAAATGAGGTGTTAAGAGTAAATGTTAGATCACTTACTCTCAATAATTCCTATAAGTATGGAATTCAAAATGAATTTTATAGAAATCCATCGAGCGAAGTATTGGTTGAAGATGGTGATGGGTTGCAATATGCAGTTCTCGGATATTCACAAAATATAAAAACAAATCTTAATGATAGTGGAGACCTATCTGGACAACATTCTGACATTATTGGTTGGGCATATGATGGAAATCCAATCTATGGATCTTTCGGATATACTGATCCAAATAATATTAACTCTACTATAAAACAACTACAACCAGGATATTCTTTAATAGATGTAGAAAATAGACCGTCAACCGCCGATTTTCCATATGGTTATTTTGTTGAGGATTACAAATACACTGGAAGCGGAGATTTAGACCAATACAATGGTAGATTTGGAAAAACTAAAGATTTCCCCGAAGGTGTCTATGCTTATTTTGCTACTACAGAAAGTAACATTGATGGAGAAATTGTAAGTAAATTTCCTTACTTTATTGGAAATGAATATAGATCTGCATATCTAGAAGAAAATATTAATTTAGACCAATCATTTGACTTCAATAATTCCAAACTATTAAGAAATACTCTACCTTACAAAGTAAATGACCAATATGCAGACAATGATTTTATTACAGAATCAAATGAGATAATAGAACAAAAGACTTTAGTAGAATCTGTGTCTTCGGGAAGTGTATCTGGACTCGAAGTTATCAAATCTGGATCAGACTATGCCGTGGGAGATTCAATAATTTTTGATGATACCAAGAGTGGTGGTGGTGGCATTAGTGCAGAGGTATCCAGAATAACTGGAAGAGATATTGTTAATATTAATACCACAATTGACTCCTACAATGATTCTCTTATCGAATGGCAAGGGGGAAGTCAGGTAAAAGTTTATATTTCTCCATATCACATTTTTAAAAATCAAGATAATATTAATATATCTGGATTATCTACTCAGGTTTCCAATTTAAATGGTTCTTACCAAATAGGTCTAACCACATATACGTCAATTGTTGACAAGGATATACCAAACTTTGCTGCAACCGGAATTGTTACCGATATCTATTTAACGTCTATTCCCGAAAACATTTCAATCGGAAGCAGTATTCAAATAGAGAATGAAATTTTTTCCATCCTAAACGTCTATTCAAATTTTGGTATTGTAAGAGTAGACAGATCTAGTGCTGGTGTTGCTCACACCCAAACAACACCGGTATATTTTCTTCCCGACTCGTTTACAGTAAATAGACAAACAAATTATTTTGACTCTCAAAATAATTCAAAAATATACTTTAATCCAACGGAGTCTGTCGGTGTTGGAACTACTCCAGGATCTGGAAAAAATGTAAATTATAGAATTGGAATCACCACATATAGTGCTTTTATTCCTACGCAAAGTATATTTTTACCCAATCATCCATTTAAGACTAATCAACAAATTATTTTAAGAAAACCTTCTGGTGGCAGTGCTCTGGCAGTTTCAAATACGTCCGGGGGGACTTCATTTAATATATTGAGTGGAACTTCTGAGATTTTTTATGCCATTAACAAATCAAAAGATTACATTGGAATTGTAACATCTGTTGGACTTACGACTACGGGTGGATTATTTTTCCTCTCCCCTGGCACAAATGATTATCATTATTCCGTAGAATCAAATTTACCACAAGTTAGAGCAAAAATTGACAGAATAACTTCAGTTGTTTCAGTATCAACATCTCACCAATTGCAAATTGGAGACGAAGTGTCTCTGGAAGTTAAACCTGATATATCGGTTGGTATTGGCACTTCTACTTCAATACACGTTAGATTAGATCCATTAACTCAAAAAATAGTAATAAATCCACTAATTTTTAATTCAACTGGAATCAATACTTTAACAAATTCTATTTCAATAAATTCTCATAACTTAAGCACTGGAGATAAAATTTTATATGAATCTTTGGGAACATTACCAACGGGATTAACCACCGGAAATTATTTTGCATATAGAGTCGATGAAAATAACATAAAGTTATGTGACACATTATCAGATTCTTTTAATTCTCCACCAACCACAGTTTCAATTGGTGGAACTGGTGCCGGAAATCAAAAGATTAGTCTTGTCAACCCCCAAATCAAAGTTATTAAAAACAATAACTTAGTTTTTAATCTTTCAGACTCTTCACTACTGGGATATGATTTTAAAATTTATTATGACCAAGACTTTGAAAAGGAATTTGTTTCTATAGCAAACACCAGTTCTCTCTCCGTAATTGGGGTTGGAACTATTGGATTGTCTTCAACATCCACACTAACTTTAAATTATTCTGATGGTGTTCCAGAAAAACTCTATTATAATCTGGAAAAATCTGGTTACATTAGCACTGCCGATACAGATGTTACAAATTATTCCGAAATAGTATTTGAAGGTAGTTTGTATGATGGAAGTTACAATATTATCAGTGTTGGAAGCACAACTTTTACAGTATCTCTAAAACAAATTCCAGAGAATACTTATTATAGCAGAGAGGATTGTGAGATTCTTGAATATTCAACATCTTCTTTAACAGAAGTTGGAGGTATCCACCGAGTGAATCTTTTGTCGGGAGGATATTCATACACATCTCTTCCAATATTCAATGAAGTTGAATCTGATAATGGAACAGGTGCCTTTATCGTTCCCGTCTCAACAACAATTGGAAAAATTAAACAAAGTAGAATTATTAATGAGGGATTTGAATATGCATCAGATAAAACTCTTAGACCATCCGCTTCTATACCAAAGTTTGCTTATATATCGGCTTCTAATACAATTGAAAGCGTAAACGTATTAAATGGAGGACAAAATTACACCTCGGCTCCAGATTTAATTTGTGTTAATACAGATAATGGAGATTTAATTGATTCTGGTTTACTTAGAGCAAATCTGTCTGGGTCTTCGATTGCATCCGTAACGGTTGAAAATGATCCAAAAGGTCTTCCGATTAAACCAGTTACAATTAGAGCGATAAACAACTCTAATGGCATTTCAATTGATACGATTCAATCATCCTCTGGCATAGTTACTTGCATCTTAACAACACCATTAGCTGGATTTACCTCTGCTCCATTTTCTTCGGGAGACAAAATTTTCGTTGAGGGGATTCAAAAAAGTGGATCTGATGGAGATGGATTTAATTCATCTGATTATGGATATCAATTCTTTACAATTACTAACTTCCAAAATATTAATCCTGCTAAGTTAACATTTAGCCTCTCCGGATTAACTACAAATCCCGGAATTGCTAAAACAATTCAAGAATCTTATGCAACAATCATTAATTTTAATAGTTATCCAGAATTCGAAGTTATACAAAGATTCTCACCCTTCCAAATTGGAGAAGGATTATCATCGGATAGTGGAAATGGATTTGCAATCAGAGATTTAATTGTAGTTAGTTGTGATGAAAATTTTGTAAGAGTATCTGGCAATTACAATCTTTCTTCTGGAGAAAAAATTAGAGGATTGGAATCTTCTAACGAAGCAACTATTGACTCTGTTAAAGTTGTTGATGGATATTATGATGTTGATTATTTTAACTTACAAAAGTTTGGATGGAAGTCTGAAACAGGAAAACTCAGTGAGAATTATCAAGTAACACCAGACAACGATTACTATCAAAATCTATCTTATTCCGTAAAGAGTAGTAAAACCTGGGAAGATATTGTAACTCCGGTCAATAATCTATTACATATCAGCGGAATGAAAAATTTTGCTGATACTCAAATTCTACAAAGTGTTCAATCTGGAATAGGAACTACCGAATCTCCATTGACATTATTGAATATCTTTGAAAGTGATAATAGGGTAGACACCATTAATAACTTAGATTTAGTTATTGATGTGGACACACTGGATAGTAAATCAAAATTTATCAAATTTAATAATATTTCTCTTACCGACTATATTCTATGTAAAACAAACAGAGTTTTGAAAATTGACGACATAAGTTCTCAATTCTCAAGCGAAAATGACGAACCATCTGAGGTTTCTAATATATTTCAAATTAATTCTGGAAATAATTACAATAGATTTTTAGTTCAAACTCGTAACATTTTTACCAATGAAGTGCAATTTAATGAAATCATAACAATTAATGATGACCAAAATATTTTTACACTACAAAAAGCGGAGTTAAATACTCTTAATGATGAAGATGTAATCGTCGATATTGAAGGATATGCAGATATCACATCAAATTTCTACTTAAAATTTAATCCAGAGGATACTATTAATTCAGATTTTGATATTAAAATCTTACAAGATACTTTTATTTCTAAAGCTGGCATCGGAACTACTCAGTCTGTTGGATTTGTAGATTTAATAGCAGCAAATAAAATTGTCTCCAGCGGAATAACAACGTCTATTTTTAGTTTAGACTCTTCCAAATATTCTGCAATTTATTCCAATATTCATGTTTTAAATAGTGATAGATCTGACATGAATTATGTTGAAGTATATTTAACTCATGACGGAAGCAATACTTATATTAGTGAATATTATTTTGATGATAACTTAACCGAAACTAGCTCAGGATTTATTGGATCGTTTGGAGCATCTATTAGTGGTGGAATTTTATCATTAAACTATACAAATACTTCAGCAGAAAATATAACAGTTAGAACAAAAAATGTTGGGTTTGGTACCACTGCTGTTGGTGTAGGAACTTATAGATTTAAACTTGCTGGGCAATCTGATGGAGCGGAAAGAACGGTAATTTTCCAATCACAATTCAATAACATTTCCTCAGGATCTACCAGTATTTTGGTCTTAGATAGATCTTTGTTTACATCATCAAAATCCACAATTAAAGTTGGATTTGGTCAAACAAGTTCACTACACCAAATAATGGCAATCAATGATGGAAGTGATGCATACTCAGTCCAATATCCATTCTTATCAATCGGAAGTACTTCCGGAATAGGAACATTTGGAGCAGAAATTTCTGGAAATAACTTTATAGTTAAATTCTATGCAGATCCCTCAATTTCTGGTAACTTAGAAATACTTTCGTTTAGCGAAAATTTCTATACGGATTTAGACACCGTTAATATTCCACCCGCTCTCACTTATAGTCCAGTTGAGCAAACTGTCACATCTGTAAAATATTACGGAGCAAATTCACCAAATATAAACAAATATGACTTTGAAGCAGAATATGAGGGCACGCCAATCTTTATGAAAACATTTAATCCATCAGATACTGATGTTTTAAATTTGGCAACAGGCATATTTACAATTCCAAATCACTTTTTTAACACCGGCGAACAATTGATTTATACTCCAAAATCCACTTTTATTGGAATTGGGACTTCCGCAATGGGAATTGGGGCAACAACGAATTATGTCGGTGTCGTTACAACAATATTACCCACTGTTGTATATGCGATAAAAGATAGTAATGATTCATTTAGAATTTCTACAAGAAAAGAGTATGCAACTCAAGGAATTGGAGTGACATTTACATCTGTTGGTTTAGGAAATGCTCACCAACTAGAAATGTATAAAAAGAATGAAAAATCAATAATTTCAATCAATGATGTTGTACAAAGTCCCTTAGCATATTCTTCTATAACTCATACGTTGTCCGGGAATGGCGGGCAAATCGGAACGGCATCTACAATTTTTGCTTTGAGTGGAATTAGTTCTATTACCCCAACCGATATATTAAAAATTGATGAAGAATACATGAGAATAGAAAATGTTGGATTGGGCACAACAAATACTGGTCCTATCACATTTAGTGGGGGAATTTCTCTTGTAGAAGTTACCCGTGGATTTGTTGGATCTACAGCAGGTTTACACACAGATACTTCTATTGCCAGAATTTATAGAGGATCTTACAATATTTCGGAGAATAAAATTTTCTTTACGGAGGCTCCCAGAGGAAACTCTCTTGATTTGCTCGGTCCTAGCGAATCTAACTTGCCTAGAGAAAGAGCATCTTTTAGTGGAAGAGTATTTTTAAGAGAAGATTATAGCACCAATCAAATTTATGATGATATTTCAAGTCAGTTTACTGGAATTGGTCAGACTTTTATACTAACTTCTCAAGGAATAAACACAGTTGGATTGGGCACTTCTGGTGGAAATGGAATTGTTTTCATTAACAATATTTTCCAATCCCCCACAACACTCAATAATTCTTCAAATAATTATATTATAACAGAGAATTTGGGAATTACTAGTATTACCTTTACGGGAATAACATCCTCTAATAACAGCATATTTACATCAGAATATGACATCAATCAAAATCAACTTCCTCGTGGAGGTGTAATTGTATCTCTTGGATCTACTGGAGGATTGGGAATAGCACCTCTTGTAGGAGCTTCCGTTACTGCAGTTGTTGGTGCTGGAGGAACTATAGTTGCAATTGGAATTGGAACTATGGATATTATTGGATCTGGATATCGATATCCTGTTTCTGTAGCGGTCACTGAAAGTGGTCATATAGGCACAGGAGCCGTTATAACCGCAAACGTTGGCGCCGGAGGAACTTTATCATTTAATGTTGTTAGTGCTGGCACAGGATACACCAATCCAACAATAAATGTTTCTTCTCCATCCTATGAAAATTTACCCGTAACTGGAGTTTCTAGACTTGGAGTGGGTGCTACAACAGACACTGGAATTGGGTTACTTTTAAATATCGAGGTTGGATCTAGCTCTACTACCGGAATTGGATCTACCTTATTTGAAGTCAAAACTTTTAAAGTCACTAGAAATGGATACTCCTTTAGAATTGGAGATGTATTTAAACCTGTAGGATTAGTAACTGCTAAGGGTCTTCCTTCTCCAATCAGTGAATTTGAATTAACTGTTTTGGATGTTTTTACAGACTCATTCTCTTCTTGGCAGTTTGGGGAATTGGATTACATAGATTCTGTTAGTGTATACCAAGATGGAATTAGAACAAGATTCCCACTTTTCTATAATTCTGAATTACTTAGTTTTGAAATTGATGAAAATGACCCAGATTCTCAGTTAATTGATTTGGACTCTGTTTTACTTATTTTTATAAATGGTGTCTTGCAAGAACCAGGAGTTTCATATCAGTTTAGTGGAGGAACTTCATTTACATTCTCAGTAGCCCCAGAACCAGAAGATAACATAGCAATATTCTTCTACCGTGGAACTAGAGGTGAGGATACTCTTCAAGTTAATACAGTAGAAACGATTAAGGTTGGAGATACGGTGCAAATTTTTAGCAATAATTCAAATATTGAAAATACAACCACGCAGGAAAAAAGAGTAATTTACGATATTTCTGGATCTGATAAGGTTGAAACAAATCTTTATGTCAATCAAGGAATCGATGAAGTTAACAATAAACCCCTATATTGGACTAAACAAAAAACCGATTTAATACTTAATGGCGAAAAAATTTCTAAGTCAAGAGATTCCTTAGAATCTCAAATTTATCCAACGGCAAATATTATAGGAAATTTAAATGCTGCAGCAAGTGAAGTATTTGTTGATGATAGCAGTTTATTTAATTATGAAAATGCATCACCAATTAACTTTGATGCAATTATTTTTTCAAATGATTCTGCAGAAGAATATGAAATAATTACTGACATTTCTGATGTAGAAGGATATTCTGTGTCCATTATTGGAATTGCAACAACAAATGGAGTTGGAACCTCACTGGCACTTGAGTTTACTTTAGATAGAGACCCATTCTCTTTCCCAGATTTACAATCCGGATATCCCATTTACATTTCCGAAACTTTTGTTGGGCAAGGAGTTACATCAATTAATACAAATGATACGGACATTGTTGCTATAAGCACATCATTCTTAAATAACGTTTATAAAATTCATGCAATTAACTCTGCAATAGGAATTATAACTTGCAACATTGCATCGAATACATCTGTGGTCGGAATAGCAACCACCGGCACCTTAGACTATCCTGTTGGAAGATTAACCTGGGGAAGACTATCTGGATTTTCTAGATCAACTTCTCCAATTTCGATAGGAGTTAGTGGATATACTTCAAGTGTTGGAATAACCACTCTTGGATACAATGCTGGGCTCTCCACATATCCAATCATTCAGAGAAGAGGATATGGGTTAAGAAGCAATGGATCTTTGAAAAAGGATCTCTAACTCAATATAAATATAAAAAAAAGAATTATATAGATGTCTGCACTTGTAACAGATCAATTCAGAATTTTAAATGCTAGTAATTTTATAGAATCGATTGATGATTCTTCTAATTCTTATTATGTTTGGGTTGGTCTTACTAACCCAAACATTTATACTGGATTTGGTAGAAATGTGAATTGGGATGGACCAGGAATAACAAATGGTGTAATTCCAAATCCTACAGATAATTTAGACTATTTGACTCAATATGAAGATACTCTTCTTTTTGGGAAAAAAGTTACTTCTTCAAATATAAGAAGAGTAGTTAAAAGAGTTGACTGGGAGAGAGGTAAAAAATATGACATGTATAGGCATGATTATAGCGTAGACAATCTTTCTCCGGTGTCAAGAAGAGCTAGACTTTATGACTCAGAATATTATGTGTTGAATAGTGATTACAATGTTTATATTTGTATAGAAAATGGGTCAAGTGGAATTAATACGACTGGTAATCAATCACAATATGAGCCAACAACTACAGATTTAGAGCCAACAATAGCAGGAACTGGAGAAGATGGGTATGTTTGGAAATACTTATTTACAGTTTCTCCAGCAGATATTGTAAAATTCGATTCTACAGAATATGTAACTTTGCCAAATAATTGGGAAACGTCTACAGATTCTCAAATTGTTGCGGTGAGAGAAAATGGCGATTCATCAATAAACAATAATCAGATTAAGACTGTTTATATTGATAATACTGGTTCAAATTACACATCTGGAGAAGTTGATATTCTGGGAAATGGAACTGGTGGAAGAGTATTTGTGGAGACAAATGCTAATGGAGAAATCATAGATACGACAGTAACATCTGGAGGCACAGGATACACATATGGAATCGTCGATCTGGGTCCTCTACAACCAGGAGGCACTATCAGTAACCCAGCAAAATTAATCCCCATTATACCGCCATCTAGAGGGCATGGATTTGATTTATATAAAGAATTGGGTGCTGATAGGGTAATGATATACGCAAGATTTGATGATTCTACTAGAGACTTCCCAACAAATACAAAATTTTGTCAGATTGGAATTTTAAAAAATCCAACAAAATTTATATCCACAGAAACTTTTAGTAGTGGTGAGTTTTCTGGATTATATGCAATTAAATTTGATTCTGTCAATTCATTTTTACCTGAAGTTGGTGAAAAAATTAATCAAACAGTTTCTACCGGAATTGCCGTAGGATATGTTGCATCATATGATTCAGACACTAAGGTTCTAAAATATTTTAGAGACAGGTCTTTATACTATGGTTCTACACACGATCAAACCGATTATGTGGGAGTTTCTACATCGGCAAATGCAAATATTAATTTTAGTTATACCGGTGGAAATGTGGTTGGTGAGACAAGTGGATTTTCTGGACAAGTTTCTTCCTTCTCTGGAATTACAACCACAGTAAACAATTCAATCATAAATCTTGGAGTAACATTTACAAATGGTCTTGCAAATCCAGAAATAAATAAAAAAACAGGAGACATAATTTATATTGACAATAGACCTCTTGTAACTCGTAATGTTAGACAAAAAGAAGACATTAAAATTATCCTGGAATTCTAACCAATGGCACAAAAAACAAATTTAAATGTAAGCCCATACTTTGACGATTTTGACGCCGAAAAGAACTTTTACAAAGTTCTTTTTAATCCAGGAAGACCCGTCCAAGCAAGAGAATTAAATAATATTCAATCTATTCTACAAAATCAGATTGAATCGTTTGGTAGTCATATTTTTAAAGAAGGATCTGTAGTAATTCCTGGAAACTTAACATATGATTCACAGTTCAATGCTGTTAAATTAAACCCATCAAACTTTGGTGTCAATATTTCACTATACATCAATAAATTTTTAGGCAAGAAAGTTACTGGGCAAATTTCTGGTGTAACTGGAACAATTCAAAAAATTGAAATACCAGACTCAATTAATAATTTACAGTATGTTACATTATACGTAAAATATCTTGATTCTGGTAATAATTTTGATATTACACCATTTCAAAATGGAGAATCACTGTTTGCAAGTGAAAATGTAGTATATGGAAATACAACCATTGTAGCTGGAAACCCATTTGCATCTTTAATTTCTTCCGATGCTACCGCCGTTGGGTCTGCAGTTTCTATTGACACTGGAATTTATTTTGTAAGAGGAACTTTTGTAAATATTTCTAAGCAAACGATTATTTTAGATTACTATACAAACACACCATCATATCGAGTTGGTCTTAAAGTATCTGAAGAAATCATAACAGCAAAAGAAGATGACTCTCTTTATGATAATGCAAAAGGATTTACAAACTATGCTGCTCCTGGAGCGGATAGATTTAAAATAGGTCTATCTTTAACCAAAAAAACAATTGATAGTGTTGATACTGACGTAGATTTTATTGAACTTCTTAGATTAGACGCAGGGCAAGTCAAAAAATTAAATACAAATACGCAATACTCTTTGATTAAAGATTATTTGGCACAAAGAACTTTTGACGAATCGGGAAACTATTCAGTAACTCCTTTTAAAATTTCCTTACATGATTCTTTAAATAACAGACTTGGAAATAATGGTTTATTTTTTGAAAATCAAAAAACAGAAAATGGAAATACACCATCAGATGATTTAATGTGTGTTAAATTGTCTCCCGGCAAAGCATACGTCAGAGGATATGACATTGAAAAGGTTTCTACTACCATTTTAGATGTACCAAAACCTAGAGAAACTCAAAGTGTTGAAAATGTAAGTATTCCATTTGAAATGGGAAACTTGTCGAGAATTAATAATATAACAGGATCACCGAAACAAAATCAATCATTAGAATTACATTCTGTCAGAAGAAGCTCATCGGGAAATCCAAGTTCTACAACAAAAATTGGAGATGCCAAGGTTTATAATTTTAGACTGACGGATTCTGCATATTCTTCTGCTTCTACAAACTGGGATTTATATCTTTATGATATTCAAACTTATACAACATTAATTCTAAATCAAGCATTATCTATATCTCAGTTGCCAGCAACATCTTTTATTAAAGGAAAGAGTAGTGGTGCAAGTGGATATGCAGTCTCTGCTGGAGATGGCACAACTACTGTCAATTTACGCCAAACTTCTGGAAGTTTTGTAAAGGGTGAGCAGATTATTATTAACGGGTTAGAATTGTATCCCAGATCAATTGCGAATATCACCGTATATGACAGTCAAGATATCAAGCAAGTGTATCAATCCACGGCAGTATCTGGATTTACTACTGCCTTTATGGGAGATTCTGTTTTAGGAAAGCAATTACCAATTGGTTTTAATGCTGCCGATACGGTTAATATAACTGCTGGTGGAGTTATAACTTCCCCAGGTAAATTCTTTAATTCAATCAAACCCGGAAGTATTATCAGATATCAAACACCAACAGGATCTTTAGAAAATTTTAATAGAGTAACTAGTGTTAGTTTAACTGGATCTTCGATGACGGTTGCAAGTGTTGCAAGTGTCAGTGGTGTTTGTGATGGATCGATTGGTGTTTCTACAAATATATCTTTCAGTGTTGGGACTCCTTCAATCAATAATCTTGAAAAAGGATTCTTATATGCAGAAGTTCCAAATTCAAATCTATCATCAATAGATTTGAATGATTCTATTTTAACTTTTAGTGCTCAATCAACGAGTGCTAAGTCATCAAGTAGTCCAATTGTTTTATCAGTATCTGATTTTTCTCTACCATCAGGTTTAACAACCGCTTTATTCCAAGCGTTTGATGAAGAGCGTTATTCTGTGCATTACACTGATGGCACAACTCAATCGCTAACATCAGATCAGTTTTCATTATCCAATAATCAAGTTACTTTATCAAATCTTACGTCTGGTAAAACCACTTCATCAATTAACGCAACATTTATTAAAAATGGGGTTCAAAGCAAAGAAAAGCAATATAATAGAAGTCAAACAATTAACGTAATTTATTCAAAATACCCACAATCTGGTAGTGGAATTAGCACTTCTATCAATGATGGTCTTGAATATAATCCATATTATGGATTGAGGGTGCAAGATCAAGAAATCTCACTTAACTATCCAGATGTTGCAAACATTATAGCAGTTTATGAATCTTTAAACACATCCAATCCTTCTCTTGATTCTATATCTTTTAGTAGTGTTTTAAATATTGGGGGAAACGCTATTATTGGGGAAAATATTCTAGGATCTGAAAGCGGTTGTGTAGCCAGAGTAGTTACAAGATCTACAAATAGTGTTGGTGTTGTATATTTAAATTCAAATAGATTTTTAACTAACGAAAGTGTTACATTTGAGGAGTCAAATATTACCGGAGAAATTGATTTTATTACTATAGGGAGTTACAATGATATTACAAATAGATTTAAGTTAGACAAAGGTCAAAAGGATCAATACTATGACTACTCCAGAATTGTAAGAAATGAAGGAGAAACAGAACCTTCTAAGAGAATTTTAGTTGTTTTTGATTATTTTAGTGTGCCCTCCACGGATAATGGAGATGTGTTTACTGTATTGAGCTATCAAAAAGAGCAATTTGCCAACGATGTTCCTCTGCTTGGAAACAAAAATTTAAGGGCATCGGATACTCTAGACTTTAGACCCAGAGTTTCAGTTTTTTCTGGATCTTCATCTTCTCCATTTGATTTTTCAAACAGAAACTTTAGTTCCTCGATTAAGTTAAATCTAACCCCCAATGAAAGCACTATTATTGGATACAATTATTATATTGGACGAGTAGATAAAGTTTATCTTAACAAAAATGGAGAATTTACCTATATTCAGGGAGATTCTTCTTCAAATCCAAAATCTCCTATTAAAATTGATGATGTGATGGAGATTGCAACAATTAATCTTCCACCATATCTCTATACTCCAAAAAGTGCAACATTGTCATTAGTAGACAATAGAAGATATACAATGAGAGACATTGGTCTCATTGAAAATAGGGTTAAGAATCTTGAAAGAATAACTTCCTTATCACTTCTAGAGCTAAGTACTCAAACATTACAGGTACAAGATTCTCAAGGATTTAACAGATTTAAAACTGGATTTTTTGTAGATGATTTTAAAAATTATGAAAGAGTTAATTTAAACTTATCACTTCTTGAGATAGATCCAGAGTTGCAAGAAATGAGACCTATTATTTCTCGCAATAGCCTTAAAAATTATCTTGCCCCAGCACTTAATACTACAGATGAAGAAATTGATCTTTCCACCAACTATAACTTAATAGATTCAAACGTACAAAAAACGGGAGACACCGTTACTCTTAAATATACATCAGAAAAATGGATTGATCAACCTCTTGCGACTCAAGTTGAAAATATTAATCCATTTCATGTAATTTCATATAAAGGATCAATTAAACTATCTCCTGATAGGGATAACTGGGTAAGAACTGTACAACTACCAAATAAAACGATATCTGTTACTGACTTTGTTTTAGTTGAAAGAGATAATACCGTTTTAGGTGACAGGACAGTTAGAGTTGACAATGGCGCTAATGCAAGTAGAACTGAACTTTCAACTGAATTTTCTCAAACAGTAACTGAAACTGCCAGTTCTTCTGTTAGAAGCACTAGTTCTACAAGATTAGTAGAATCTCGTGCCGAAGAATATATGAGATCTAGAAATACTGAATTTTCAATTACTAGTTTAAAACCATATACTAGATATTACCAATTTTTAGACGGTAATGGATCAGTAGATTTTATTCCTAAACTTATTGAAATTGCAAATAGTGAATCTTTAGAAAATTATGGCGCTTCATCTGCATTTACAATTGGAGAAACTGTTATTGGATATGATAATCAAAACAATAAAATAATTTCCTTTAGGGTGGCAATGCCATCTCATAAAATTGGACCTTTTAATTCACCAACAACCAAATTTACAGTTAATCCTTATTCAAGATCTGAATCTATACCAGATGCTTATAGTGCTTCATCTAAAATTTTAAATCTTGATACATATTCAATATCAGAAGAAGCACAGGGTCTTTATTCTGGATATCTTGTAAAAGGTGCTAAGCTTGTTGGGCAGACAAGCGGAGCGATAGCATACGTAAAAGATCTCAGACTGATATCTGACAACTATGGAGATTTAATTGGTTCTTTCTTCATTAGAGATCCTAATACTACTCCAGCTCCAGATGTAAGAATTAACACTGGCACAAAAACATATAAAATTACTTCTAGTCCCACAAATGAAGTTGCTGTGCCGGGAAGCACTACAGTTTCTACTGCCGAAACCAATTATGTTTCAGACGGAACTTTAGAATTGTATGAGACAACGATTACAAATACAACAACAGTAACTACTACTCGTCTAACTACAACTAATATAACAAGAGTAACAACAAACTTCGAGCAAACACAATTCCCCCAACAAGATAGGGGTGGAGGAAAAGATCCTCTTGCTCAAACTTTTACGGTGGATCAAGATGGTGGATTTTTAACGGAATTAGATTTATTCTTCTATAAAAAAGATAGTGGGAATAACCCTGTTACAGTTGAAATAAGAACCGTTGAATTGGGCACGCCTACAACAACTGTAGTTGGAAATCCCGTTACTCTTAGACCTGATCAAATTCAAATTTCAGATGATGCAACTGCAGTAACAAAAGCAACATTTGATTATCCTATTTACCTAGCCCCTGGTTTAGAATATGCTCTTGTCTTATTGGCTCCAGAAAGTATAGAATATGAAGTTTTTATTGCCGAAATGGGTAAAAAAACAATACAAACTAAAAATCTTCCAGATTCTGAAGCTGTTATATATACCCAACAATTTGCTATGGGAAGTCTTTTTAAATCCCAAAATGGATCTATTTGGACTGCGGACCAATATCAGGACATGAAATTTACTTTATATAGAGCAAATTTTGTCACCAATACGCCATCCACTGCATATTTCTATAATCCAACTTTAAATGAAAGTAATGGATATATCTCAAATCTACAAAATAATCCACTTACAGTATTTCCAAGAAAAGTAAACATTGGCATTACGACAACCACCAGTTCCGCTATGGTTGGAATTCTAACGACTGGAAGGAAAATTAGTGAAAGCATTAAAACATATAATTATGGTTATATTGTTGGTACTGGATGCTCAGTTTCTTCTGTAGGAGTTACCACAGCAGGATCAAATTACGTTTCGGACACTAGCGTTTCAACATACAATATTATTGGAAATGGATCTGGTCTCACATTAAATATAACCGCTTCTGGCGGAGCAATTACTGCAGCATCAATTGTCAGTGCTGGAAATGGATATGCAGTTGGAGATGTAGTTGGAATCGTAACTTCATCGGTTTCAAGCAATAGTGGTAGAGACGCTAGAATTACAATTACGGGCAATAACAATGGTATTGATACCCTTTTCCTCAACAATGTCCAAGGAGAGGCATTTACTGCAGATGGAACGGCAAATCTGGTTTACTTTGATACATCTAATAACTCAGTTTCTTTAGCATCGACAGTTATTAGAAGTTCTACTCCAGTAGGTTCCATCTACAGTGGAAACTTTGCTAGATTAAATCATTTTAATCATGGAATGTATGCCCCAAACAATAAAGTTTCAATTAGTGGAGTATCTCCAAATGCAGAATTTACAACGTTATCCCAATCTATAACTGCATCTGCAACATCAATTTCTGTTGCTAGTACCGCAAACTTCTCAACGTTTGAAGGTAAGAGTGTAAATGGAACAAATCCCGGATATGCACTCATTGAAAATGAAATCATCAGATATGAAAGTATTGGATCTGGCACTTTGGAGACTATAACGAGAGGACAATCTTCAACCCTTGCTATTCCACATTCTACAAATACTTTGGTATACAAATATGAATTCAACGGAATTTCCCTGAGAAGAATTAATACAACCCATGATATTAGTGATACTGGATTGGATATTGATAATTATTATATTGAAATTGATAGAACTTCCAACGGAGTCAATAGGAGTAGTGATAACACACCTACAGCATATCCACAACTATCATTTTCTTCAGAAATAACTTCTGGAGGATCTAAAGTTTTTGCATCAGAAAATATACAATACGATGCAATAATTCCATTCTATGATATTGGAACTCCGGGAGCAGAAACTTCCGTTTCAGCAAAAATTAGATCGGTCAGTGGCACCAGCATTAGTGGAAATGAAGTTTCATTCCAAGATTTAGGATATGAAGACATTCAGTTAAACTCACTAAATACCCTCTCCTCGTCTAGAATAGTTGCATCAAAAGTAAATGAAGACACATTTTTAACTTCTCTACCAAGAAATAAATCATTTACAACAGCAATTACATTGCGTACCAGTAATAAGTATGTTTCTCCACAAATATTTTTAGATACATCATTTACTGATTTCCATAGTAATAGAATCAATTCTCCAATAACTAATTATCAGCAGGATGGTAGAGTTAACTCTATTCTAGAAGATCCTCATGCTGCAATATATGTTTCAAATACTGTGAGATTGGCTCAACCAGCAACTTCTCTTAAAGTGATTCTTTCAGCATATAGACATTTTTCTGCGGATTTTAGAGTTCTTTACAGTTTATTAAGAGCAGATTCTAGTGAAGTTGAACAATCATTTGAATTATTCCCAGGATATAATAATTTAACAATAGACAATAATAACGATGGATATCTTGATATTATAGATCCTGCAAATAATAGTGGATTACCAGATATTTTTGTTCCTGCAAGTAATCAAAATCAATTTTTAGAATATGAGTTTTCTGCCAATAATCTTGGTCAATTTAGTGGATTTACAATCAAAATCGTAATGTCTTCTACAAATCAGGCTTATCCTCCTCGTTTTAAAGATTTGAGGTGTATTGCAATCCGATGATGATACCAGTAAAAGGACATCCAAATTTATATCGTGATGAAAATTCCGGAGCAATTTTAAATTGCGACAGTAATGCATACAACCAATATGTAAATAGTTTAAACAATAGAGAGACACAAAAAAACGAATTAGACAAGATTAAAGAAGATATCAATGAAATTAAATCTTTATTAAAGGAGATTGTCAATGGATCCAGATGATATTACACTTGATACCATTAATAAATTATTTGAATACGAAAAACATTCAAGACTCATTGATGAGATGAATTTTGATGAACTTAAAAATTTTTCAAAATTATATTGCAAGTTGTATTTGAAGCAACAAGAAGTTATTCAATCTTTGGGAGCACTTGAAATATAAATAAAAAGTAGAGCTTAAAAGAATAAATGGCTGCAGTATATGTAAATAATCTAGTCGTAAATTCTGGAGCCGATTTCAGTCAATCGTTTACTTTAGAAGGATCCGATACAAATTCTGCTTTTGACTTGACCGGATATACCGTAGCGGCTCAAATGAGAAAATGGGCTGGGAGTACTACTTCAACATCCTTTACCGCAAGTATTGAATCTCCTCCAACAATCGGTCAAATTTTACTGCGTTTAACTTCGGCACAAACTACTAATTTAAAGGCAGGAAGATACATTTATGATGTTGTAATTACGGATGAATTTGGAGTCAAGAATAGAGTAATTGAAGGAATGGTTATCGTAACAGAAGGAGTTACTCGCTAATGTCCGATATCAAAGTTAGAGTTGGACAACAAAATGCCGTAAAAGTAATTTCTAGCATTTCCGGATCAGCTGGTGGTAGAGCCGTAACTGCAGAAAATGTAATTGGTGGCATTGGTTCTATAAGAGAACTTCATGTAAGTGGCATATCTACTTTTGTTGGCGTAAGTACTTTTAAAAATGATGTCTTTATTGATGGAGACTTAAGAGTTGGTGATGATTTAATATTTGACGAATTTACCGCTAGAAATGGTAGAGTAACTGG
>B570J29032_109959363_pt1 | contig 23450 bp, 14 predicted proteins | sample LakMenEpi16Nov12_FD_29032 | JGI IMG/M metagenome (IMG submission 29032) | reverse complement strand
ACTTCTCTGCTCTCACCCGCACCATGGTTCGCAGCATCCTCATCCAGCAGGGACCCCAAACCTGCTCCGACATCGTTCGGGGCATGGGACTGGATCCCCGCCGCCATAAGGGCACTGTTCACGCTATCATGGTGGACATGGAGCGTGACGGCATCCTGAGCGCCACCATGAAAGGCAAGCGGCGCGATCTCTGGAGCATCAGCACCATCCGCAAGCGTGACAGGATCCTTGCTGCCCTGATCGGTTGAACCCCTACGGGGCGCTCTGCGCCCCTTCTACCATGCTCAACGCTCTAACCTGCTCCCGCTCCCCTAAATTCCACCGTGCCACCATGCTGCGCCTTCTGATCGCTGCTCTGCTGCTCTACTGGTTCTGGGAACCAATCCGCCCCATCCGCAATGTGACAGGTGAAGCACTGTCCACTGCTGCTGAAATGATCCGCCGCTGACCCTGTAGACTTCTCTCAGTTCACACCACTGAACCATGACCTACGCTTTCACTGACGATCTCCAGGTTGAAGAGTACATCCCCACTGAGGATGATTGGGCATCCTATTATGAGGACGATCAGGCACTTGAAGAGTATTCTCTGGAGTGTGCATTTGGTCCTGAAGAATGACACAAACTGGGGGGCAATCGCCTCCCTTTTTTTATACCTAACCCCACCAAAAATAGGTTCTACCTTCATCCTAGCACGGCACCCGCACCCCTTGTCAATCCCCTGACCCATTAGCATTGCTGATCGTTCAACCCCTTGACTCTGGTGCCGTTTGGGGCAATACTGGTATCAGTTCACCACATTACACAATGACTAAACCGACAGAAATTCATCCTGCAATTGCTGCAAATCTTGGATGGGATATTGATGCTGCCTCAAATGATAATTTGGTTACTGTAGTACGCCATCGCATCATTTTGGAAGAGGTAGTGATGACCAGGGAAGAATTTAATACGATGAATGAAAATGTAAAGAATGAAGAATCTTGTTGGAATGAAATTGAATGGCAAGATGCACAGTGGGATGATTATTGTGAAGAGCGTACAACCTATACTGCATTTCCCGGAGATGTAACATCATTCACTGATGATTGCGTTGCATTCTTATATCCCGAAGCAGAATGGGTGGAATGCTTTGAAACTGTGAAATGTGCCAATTGAGGCACTGGCACAAGGGGATCGGCAACGGTCCCCACCCATCCTGTAGAATTCTCTCAGTTCACACCACACCACCCGTGACTCTCTCACCTGCCACCTCCCTGCAGACTCGCCAACTGGTCTGGGTCCGCAATGGCGTTAAGATTCACTCAGCACCAGCAGCAACCTGGGCGGCACTGGGGCGCAACGGTCGCCTCTGATCTGATACAATACAGGGGAGGCACAATCCTCCCCACATTCTTCACCCTTTCATCATGGAAACTATTCTCACCCCCGAAGAAATCACCGAACTGAATACTACCGGAAAGGTGACTCTTACCGATGATCTTATGATTCGCATGAAGCAATTCTGCGATCTTGTTGATACCAAAATCACAGAATCTTATGAGGATTCTGATTGGTTTAATGATCCGAATTGTGTAATGTCAAGGCATCATTATTGAATCTCGTCGAGACGCGCACACAAGTTCACATGATCTCGACGAGATTACACACATTTCACACACATTCGCAACTAGATTCATGTTCATCATTCGTTATCAAACTCCTTACAATAATTGTGAATGGCGCACACAATCATTCACCACAATTCAAGAGGCAGAAAGAATGATTGCATTTTATAAGTCTTGTGGATCACCTGCAGAGTTAGTTAAATGAATGAAGAATGAAAGTATAAAGAATAGAGAATGAATCTTAAGTAGTTCTTTATTCTTTATACTTTTCCTGAGCATAAAGAACTAACTCAGGATTAAGTGTAGAATGTTAGTCAGTGGTGTGGTTTAGTTTTCTACATTTAGTCCTGTCTTAGTTTTTTATACTTAGCACTGTTTGAGTTTAATTCATTTAGCACTGTTTGAGTTCTTTATACAAACTGCCTGACGCTGGTGCGATTCCAACCACGCCAACCGCCCATCCGTCAAGCGTTTGACCCATTAGCGTTGCTGATGAATGGGGTTGCCGTTTGGTATTGGTTGATACAGTCTGCTCGGGGCGCTGGCGGTTAATGTTGTTTCAACGGATCGAAAACGACCTTTCAACCGATCCGCCCCAGACCAATGGCAAACTCCTACGATCTGCCCGCCGCCATCGTTTCGGATACGCTCGAAACCCTTATGGGGCATCTCGCAACTGCTGACGCTAAGTGTAAAGAGGCGGAGGCAGAATGCAAGCGTCTGCGTGATGAGATCGCTGGCATCATGATGGCCGCTGATGTAACCTCTGAGCGCACTTGCTGGGGGTTGGTATCACTAACCTCCCGCGATAAAGTTACGTATTCTCCCGCGATTAAGGTTCTTGAGATTAACCTTAAGGCAGAAAAGGATAAAGAGGTTGCAACTGGAATCGCTAAAGTTGCAGAGGGTGATAAGTTTATCCGCGTAACTTGGGCGAAGTAAGTTACATTCAGGGGTGACGTTCTCACCCCTATTCTTTACACTTTCCACCGTTATTCTTGTCATGACCGCTACAATCGACCTACAACCTTACGTGATTCCTTCACACTTTATGTGTGCAATTGTCAACGATGATTATACGGGACTTGATGATAAAGAGGAAGCGATTGTATCTCAATTCCTAGAAGATTTGGGAGATCGTTATCTTTTTGTTGCCCCATCTGATGAGGATAATTATTTCACACGATGCCATGATTTTCGTGATTATGGTATCCTTGCCTGCGATTGTGTGGCAGTTGAGATAGCGTTTCGCCCCGAATCCGAACCCGATTATGATGCTGATGACGCTATCTGCAACCGTTACAACAGCATCGTCTGCGGCATGTTGCTGGGTTAATTGTTAGTTAGTGGGCGGCAGTTAGGTATACTCTGCCGCCCTAATCACGAACGATTAGTATTCCTTATTCGTTCGTGTTTGACAGTTAAGCGATCCTAATTGAAAAACCCAACACTACCCTAACCTACAAAGTGTTACGGAAGCGAGAGAAATATAAGACTCTATAATAAAAAAATCCCCCCACCAAAAAATTTCAAAAACCCCGCATATATAAAATCAAAACTTATATTCACTCAAATGAAAAAAAATTCCGGGGATATTTTTGCGCCCATAGAGATCGATCCAATCAGTGGTCAATACTTCATCACAATTCCTGAGCAAATCATGAATGACTTAGAATGGTATGAAGACACAGAAATCTCATTTAATCTTGAAGGAAATGAACTAATTCTGTCAGAACGCAGTTCTTGACATCATATAGATAATACTGTATGATACTGAAGTAATTACAAAAAATTATGGCTAAAGGATTTACTGTAAAAGCAGCAAAAAGTCCCTCAGTTCAGCAAGAACAAGAATGGGACTATAATTTGGCAAGAGAGATGGTAAGAGGAAAATCTATCGTCTTCTGTCTGCCTGGCAGGGGAGTTTCTTATACTTACCTCAAGAGTTTTGTTCAACTGTGTTTTGATCTAGTACAGTCAGGAGCAAGTATTCAGATCTCGCAAGACTATTCATCCATGGTAAACTTTGCAAGATGCAAATGTTTAGGTGCGAATGTTCTAAGAGGACCGAATCAAATTCCTTGGGATGGAAAACTTCAATATGATTGGCAACTCTGGATTGACTCAGATATTGTTTTCAATACTGAAAAGTTTTGGCAACTGGTTCTGATGGACAAAGATATTGCGGCAGGTTGGTATGCCACAGAAGATGGTCATACAACATCAGTCGCACATTGGTTGGATGAAGAAGATTTCAGAGGAAATGGTGGTGTCATGAATCATGAGACCGTTGAAAGCATTTCCAAGCGTCGTAAACCATTCACAGTTGACTATACTGGATTTGGCTGGGTTCTGATTAAGAATGGAGTCTTTGAACATTCTGAAATGAAGTATCCTTGGTTTGCTCCAAAGATGCAAGTCTTTGAATCTGGAGAAGTTCAGGATATGTGTGGAGAAGATGTATCATTCTGTCTGGATGCAATAGAGGCAGGTTTCCAAATTTGGTGCGATCCACGTATCAGAGTTGGTCACGAAAAAACAAGAGTGATTTGATGAGCAACGAGCGTTACAATATTCTCTGTAAGGGAAGAAAAATTTATACTTGTCTTACAGAGGAAGAATATTTCAATACAATGGAGGATCTGTCAATTGATTTTTATCAGACAGGTTCTCCAAAACCTGAAGATCTTGAAACTGAAATTTTAGTGGAGAATAACTTATGGCTACAAAAGCAAAAGGTGGACTGAATAAAAGCAGTTCTTATATTCCTGGACCTCCTAAGAAATCCCGTCAGGGAGATGGAGATGGTACTAAGTATTCTGCAACATCTCGTAATGGGGCAAGAAAAAAGTATAGAGGACAGGGGAAAGGATAATGTATCACCTAGATGTCAATGATGAATGGAATCATATACATCCATCAGACCTCTGGGTTTATAATAAATTATTTCTAAGTCGGATATTGGGTTATACATGTGGTCCTGTTGGAACCACTGTTCCCGAATCCGACTTTTATATTGTTCGTCCATCCTTTAATTTACTCGGAATGGGCCGTCTTGCTCGTAAAGAATGGATAGAAAAAAGCACTGATCATTTTCATCCAGCAGAATTTTGGTGTGAGATATTTACTGGTGATCACTTAAGTGTTGATTTTTATCAGCAAAAAGCAGAATTAGTGATCTTAGGTACTAAATCTGAGAATGATCCACTTTACAAATGGAAAAAGTGGGAAAAAATCAATAAAGAGGTTGAATTTCCTGAAATTTTAAAACAGTTAAAGGGGAACTATGACTATATTAACTGTGAATTTATTGGAAATAAGTTAATTGAGGTTCATTTTCGACAAAATCCTAATTTTAGATATGGAAATTCGATTGCTATACCAGTTTGGGACGATGAAAAAATTAAAAATATGAATTTTATTGAAGATAGTGACTATTTTCGTAAGGGATTTTATATTCAATAAATAAATTTTTCGCAAAAAGTAAATTGAAACAGTTTTCGATGGGTAAACATCTACTTTTAGAGGTTTACAATGTCGATTTTAACCTTTTAAATGACGGAATTGCCATCCAAGCAATTATGGAAAATGGTATAAATCGTGCTGGAATGACAATTCTCAACATTTACCAACATTGTTTTATTCCTCAGGGATGTACCATAGTCATTGCCCTTTCAGAAAGTCATGTTTCATGCCATACTTGGCCCGAAAATGGATGTATTGCGATTGATGTTTATACCTGTGGTGAAGGAAATCCAAAATTAATAGCATTAGAACTACTAAAATACTTAAATTCAGATAATTATAAGTTAAGAGAATTAGATCGTTAAATACTTATGGGAGATAGCAACCTCCTTTATAAAAGTTCTGTTTTATTCTTTAAAACAGGAGCTAAAATGTCTAATTTACCAGTCGATAGAGATAGTAATTACATGTATGAGATGTGGGGAACTAAAAAATTGATCACTGATTATGATGAAATGAAACCAAAGAGAGTCATTCAAGAAGTTATGCATGATCTTGCACCGAAGCATAATCTCAAAAAACAGACTGATCTACATGAAAAAATAAGAAACGATGAAGATTATGATGATTGGAATTATGGAACTGAACCAACATACGGATCATCCTGGAAATAGGCATAAATAGATAAAGAATTTTCTATGTACAATGGCAATAACTAGGATATCTAGATCCTTTAGAGATATTAGTTTATCCTTTGAACCACATCCTGTGACTCGTGATCTGCCTATTCTTAATAACGAAAGAGCGATTATAAGATCCGTTCGCAATTTAGTTGAAACAATTCGTACTGAAAGATTTTTTAATTCTTCTCTCGGTTCAAATGTAAGATCAAGTTTGTTTGAATTTGTCGATTATGCATCAGCATCAATCATACAAGATCAAATTAAAGAAGTTGTTACAAATTATGAGCCGAGAGTATCTGATTTAATCGTTCAAGTAGATCCCAAACCAGATTCAAATGAATTTGAAGTGACTATTCAATTTGTTATTATTGGTCAAGAAATTCCATCTCAACAATTTTCATTCATATTAGAGGCAACAAGATAAAATGCCTTTTACAAAATTTACCAATTTAGATTTTGATCAGATAAAAACCTCAATCAAAGATTATCTTCGTGCGAATTCAAATTTCACGGACTTTGATTTTGAAGGTTCTAATTTTTCAATTTTAATTGATACATTAGCATATAACACTTATATTACTGCATTTAATTCAAATATGGTTGTTAATGAGTCTTTTCTAGACTCTGCAACTGTAAGAGAAAATGTCGTGTCCTTGGCAAGAAATATTGGTTATGTTCCAAAATCCAGAACGGCAGCAAGTGCTGTTGTGTCTTTTAGTGCTCAACCAAAGGTTTTAACGACAACTTTAACTTTACAATCTGGATTGGTATGTACTGGATCTGTGAGTGGTACTTCTTATGTGTTTTCAATACCAGACAACGTTACTGTTCCTGTTAAAAACAATATTGCCAACTTTAAAAATATTACAATTAAACAGGGAACATTTTTAAAAAAGCAATTTACAGTTGATGGATCTATAGATCAAAAATTTATACTAGATAACGCATATATTGATACGTCCACTATAAGAGTTTATGTGAAGGGAATAAGTGATAATGGAATCGGAAGATCATATAAACAAGTAGATGATATTTTAAATATTGATTCAAATTCTGAAATTTATTTGATTCAAGAAATCAAAGATGAAAAATACGAAATTATCTTTGGTGATGGAATATTTGGAAAAAAACTTCAGAACAATGAGATTATTACAGTAACTTATATCATTACTGACGGAAAAGAAGGAAATGGAGCAGGTTCTTTTACTTTTTCTGGAACATTTCGAGATGAAGATGATAATATTGCAATTTTAAATGATAATACAGTAGTAACAATTACAACTTTACAAAATTCTCAGAATGGATCTGATATTGAAAATATTGATTCAATTCGAAATTTTGCACCAAAACTCTATTCAGCACAAAATAGGGCTGTTACTGTAAAAGATTATGAGTCAATTATCAAATCAAAAATATATCCAAATACTGAATCAATATCAGTTGTAGGTGGAGAAGAATTAATTCCTCCACAATATGGAAAAGTATTGATCAGTATTAAACCAAAAAATGGAACCTTTGTTTCGGATTTTGATAAAAAACAAATAAAGGATAAACTTAAAAATTATTCTGTAATTGGTATTAATCCAGAAATTATTGATCTTAAAATATTGTATGTTGAAATTGATTCATCAGTATATTATAATTATTCGAAGATTTCAAGTATAGAAGATTTAAAAACTAAAGTAATCAAATCCTTAAATGAATATTCACAATCAACTAATTTGAATTCATTTGGTGGAAGATTCAAATATAGTAAAGTTTTACAGATAATTGATAATACTGATTTATCAATTACATCAAATATTACAAAGGTAAGAATCAGAAGAGATTTAAAAGTAAAAATTAATGCCCAAACTCAGTATGAAATTTGTTATGGAAATAAGTTTCATGTAAATCCTGAAGGTAAAAATATTAAATCTACGGGATTTAAGATTGCAAATGAACCTGATATGGTTTATTTTACTGATACTCCTAGGAAAAAATCTGATGGAACTGTATCTAACTTCGGAGACATATCAATTATAAGAGAAAAGTTAACATCAATAACTTCTGAATCTACACCAATTTTTAAAACATCAATTGCGGTTCAGTCTGCTGGAGTAGTAAATTATGAAACTGGCGAAATAAAGTTAAATGCGATTACGATTACTTCTACAGTTCTTAATGAAGATATTATAGAAATACAAGCTTTTCCAGAATCAAATGATATTGTTGGATTAAAAGATCTATATCTATCATTTGATGTTTCAAAAAGTAAAATAAATATGATTAAAGATATTATGTCTTCTGGTGAAGATATGTCTGGAGTTTTATTCTCTTCTAATGATTATTACAGTTCAAGTTATTCAAATGGGGATCTAAAGAGGTCGTAATATGGTAAATTCAAAATTTGATTCTAGAGTTAAAATTCAACAAATTATTGATAGTCAGATTCCAGAATTTATTTTAGATGAAAATCCAAAAGCAGCGGAATTTCTAAAGCAATATTATATTTCACAAGAATATCAAGGTGGCCCAATTGATATTGTTGAAAATTTAGATCAATATTTAAAATTAGATAATTTACTTCCAGAAGTTATTGTAGGATTTACGAGTTTAACATCTGGTATTTCTTCATCTTCTACAAATATTGTCGTTAATTCAACCAAAGGATTCCCTTCGAAATATGGGTTGTTGAAAATAGATGATGAAATTATTACTTATACTGGAATAACTACGAATACCTTTACTGGTTGCATTCGTGGATTTAGTGGAATTACAAATTATCATAAGAATTTGCAATATGAAGAATTGGTTTTTAGCGAATCAGTATCAGAACCTCATAATTTTGAATCAAAGGTAGAAAATCTTAGTTCCTTATTTTTAAAAGAATTTTATAAAAAAATTAAATTTACTTTAACTCCAGGATTAGAAGAATTAAATTTCAATGAAAATTTAAATGTAGGCAATTTTATAAAAGAATCAAAGAGTTTGTATGAAACAAAAGGAACTCCAGAATCTTTTAGAATATTATTTAATGTTCTTTTTGGAGAAACTCCAAAAATAATTAACCTAGAACAATTTTTAATTAAGTCATCCGATTCAGATTATATAAGAAGAAATGTAGCAGTAATTAAAGCAATTTCCGGAGACCCAACTAAATTAACTGGACAAACAATTAAAAAATCTACCGATGAGGGAACCAGTGCTTCAGTTTCTGAAGTAGAAACAATCACAAGAAAAAGTAAGACATACTATAAACTTAACTTTTTTGTTGGATATGATGATAGTTATCCAAATATTACTGGCACGTTTTCAGTCACTCCAAATACAAAAGTAATTGATAATGTAATATTATCTTCTACTAAAACTGGAGTAGTTACAGTAGATTCTACAATTGGATTTGCGGAATCTGGAAGTTTTTTTTATGAGGACTATGAGGTATTTTATTCCAGAAAAACAATCAACCAATTTTTAGGTTGTTATATTAATTCTAATGAATCAGTCAATGTACTCAAAAAATCTTTATTGATTTCAAATGAAACTTATTATGGATATGAAAATGGCGATTTAGAAAAAAAAGTAGAATTTATAATCACTGGAGTTATATCTGATATTTTTGTAAGTGATAATTCTTACAATTTTATTGAAGGAGATGAAATATATCCTCAAAATTTAGGTGAGATTATTTCGCAAGGAAAAAGTAATAAGCAAATTTTTGCAAATAGTTGGATTTACAATACAAGTTCAAGATATCAAGTAGATAATTTTTCTGGATTTACAATTACTATAAAATCAAAAATAGATTCTGTAAGTATTTCAGTTGGTGACACAATTGAAATACTTGATAGAAATACTGAAAATGTAATTTCTACTGCAATTATTACTGGTATTGATCTTAACGCCAATCAAATTACAATAAATCAGAATATTAATTTATCTGGAAATTATGATATTAGAAGAATACTTAAAAAGGCAAATTCGCCAATAGTTCCAATCGAATTTGGAAATGATAAGATTACATCCGATATTCAAAATGTATACAATGAAAATGATGCATATATGTATGTTGCATCTAATTCTTTACCATCCTATCAAATACAAAAAAATGTATTTGAATATACTATAACCAAACTGAGTGGAAAGAATGACGATGATGAGTATAGTATCATTGAGTTTAATGATGTAATTTCATTCATAACCGGAGATAAGGTATTATACTACACAGATGAAAATTCCACAATTGTAGGTTTGGTGGAAGGTCCTTATTTTGTGGAGGTTTTATCGGACAAAAAATCAATTAAACTTCATTTAAGTTCCTCTACAATTGGTAGTAGTGATTTTGTAACATTTGGACAATTTTCGAATGGTTCAATCGTAGGAAATCATAAGGTTATACTTTATTCTCAAAAATCTAAAACTATTTCTCCACAAAAATTACTAAAAAAGTTTCCATTAGATAGAAAAACTTCAGATAATAAAATTTACGAAACAATTCCAGGATCAATTGGAATGTTAAAAAATGGAGTTGAAATATACAATTATAAAACAAATGATAAAATTTATTATGGACCTTTAGAAAATGTAGACGTTTTAAGTGGTGGAAATAATTATGATGTAATAAATCCACCAGTCTTAACAATATCTACAGGGTCTGCTGTTCTTTATCCAGTGATAACTGGTTCCGTTAAAAAAATATTTGTAGATCCTCAAGAATTTGATATTGATGTAAATATATCAATACAATTAAGTGGTGGAAATGGATCAAATTCTTCATTTAAACCAATTTTTGAAAAGTATGCGAGAGAAATTGAATTTGATGCTAGATCTATTTTAAATGGTGGTGGAATAGATTCTGTAGATGAAGTTATAGCATTCAAAGAAAATCACAATCTAATTAATGGACAACCACTTGTTTATAATAACAACAACTTTAATTCTATTGGAATAGGAACTTTTAAGGGTTCTAATTTGGATCAAGGTAAAACATTAGTAAAAAATGCAATTTATTATACAGAAGTAATTAATGATAAAACAATTCGACTATATCAAAATTTTTCAGACTATTCATCAGGAATCAATACTGTAGGATTCACTACTATTGGAAATTCTGGAACTCATAAGTTCAAAACTGAAGTAAAAAATAGATTAGTTGATATACAAGTTATTTCCGAAGGAAGTGGTTATTCAAATAGAAAAATTAGAGTATCTCCATCTGGAATTTCAACTTTTGATCATACTATAAATTTTAAAAATCATGGGTTTTCTGATGGAGAAGTAGTCTCATATGAATATCAAACTTCCAATATTTCTGGATTAACAACATCAAATTCATATAAAGTTCTAAAACTAAATTCTGATAATTTTAGGATTTGTGATATTGGAATAGGTGGAACTGATAATTCCAATTTTACTAGAAAAAATTATGTAAAATTTTCATCTACTGGTTCGGGATATCAGTTTTTTAGTTACCCAAAAATTATCTTATCAGTTGATTATACTTCTGTTGGTCTTGGGAGTACTCAAGTCAGAGGTTTAATTAATGCAGTTCCATTAATTAGAGGATCTATTGAAGATGTTTATATCTATGAAAAAGGATCAGATTACGGATCTCTTATTTTAAATAATCACCAAAGACCTCAAATTACTATTAAAAATGGAAGAGAAGCAGAATTAAAACCAGTTATTATAAATGGAAGAATTACATCAGTTCAAGTTCTATATGGAGGTTTTGAATATTACTCAACTCCAGATTTACTTGTTTTGGGTAATGGAGTTGGTGCATCATTAAGACCAGTAGTTACAAATAATAAAATTTCAAGCATTATAGTTATTAACTCTGGGGCAGGATATGATGAGAATACTACCTCTATAATTGCAATTTCTGCAGGTCAAAATGCAAAACTTCAACCAAATATAAGATCATTAACATTAAATAATTCTTATAAGTATGGTATTCAAAATGCATTATATAGAGATCCTGCTAGTGAAATTTTAGTAGAAACTGAGAATAATCTCAAATATGCAATTGTAGGATATACCACACATATTAAAGATGCCGGAAATGCCTCAACACATTCGGATATTATTGGATGGGCATATGATGGAAATCCAATTTATGGGCCTTATGGTTATTCTGACCCATATTCATCTTCATCAGTTAAAGTATTAAGTTCTGGATATTCTAAAGTAACTGTTGAAAATAGACCAAATTTCCCAGAAGGATATTTTGTAGAAGATTATGCATTTACTAATGCAGGTGATTTAGATGAATATAATGGAAGATTTGGTAAGACTAAAGATTTTCCAAATGGAACATATGCTTATTTCACAACTATTGAATCCAATAATGATGGTAACAATATTGGTAAATTTCCATATTTTATTGGAAACAAATACAGATCTATGAATTTGAATGAAAATTCAAACTTAGATCAATCTTTTAGTTTCAATAGTTCAAATTTAATTAGAAATACTACTCCATATAAAGTCAAAGAAGAATATGCCGATAATGATTTTATTGTAGAATCAAATGAAATCATTGAGCAAAAAACTTTAATTGAATCCGTTTCATATGGTAGTGTTTCAGAATTGAAAATTTTAAATTCTGGTTCTGACTATAAAGTAGGAGATCAAATAAATTTCGAATCCAATGATAGTGGTGGGGGAATTTTAGCAAAAGTTTCCGAAATAACCGGAAAAGAAATTGAACAAATCGAGACAACTGTAGATTATTACAATGATTCAGTAGTAACTTGGGAAAATGGTAATTCCATAAATGTACACATTTACCCATATCATAATCTATCGAATAAAGATATTATCAATATATCAGGAGTATCAACTCAGGTTTCTGTTTTAGATGGATCATATCAAATTGGAGTAACTTCTTATTTCGCTAAATTAGAAAAGGAAATACCTGCATATTCACTTACTGGAATAGTTACTGACATTTATTTAACATCTATTCCTGAAAATATTTCTGTAGGAAGTAGTTTTAAAATCAACAATGAACTATTTTCAATTTTAAATATTTACAACAACTATGGAGTTATAAGAGTAAGTAGGGAAACTAGTGGCGGAATACACACTCAATCATCTTCAATATACTTTCTCCCGGATACATTTACAATAAACAAATTAACAGAATATTTTGATTCTACAGTAAATTCAAAAGTATTTTTTAATCCAACAAAATCTGTTGGCATTGGTACAATAGTTGGTGTAGGAACAAATGTTAATTATAACATTGGAATTACATCTTATTCAGAATTTATACCGACACAAAGTATTTTTATACCAAATCACCGCTTCAAAACAGGTCAAAAAGTAATATTCAAAAAACCAACTGGTGGAGATTCTATTGCTGTATCTGAAACTCCTACAAGTCTATCTTTCAATATTCTAAGTGGAAGTTCTGAAGTATTGTATGTTATCAATAAGTCATTAGATTATATTGGTATTGTCACTAATGTAGGATTAACGACAAATAGTTCTGGTTTATTCTTTAGAAATACTACGTGGAATTCTGGTCATGATAGTTATCAATATTCTATAGAATCAGATTTAAATCAAATTAAAGTAGATATCAGCAAAATAAAATCTGTAGTATCTGTTTCAACATCTCATAACTTACAGATTGGTGACAAAATATCTTTAAGAGTAAATCCAAATTTAAATGTTGGTATTGGAACCTCAACATCAGTAAAGATTAAACTTGATCCTCTGATTCAGAAAATAATTATCAATCCTACTCAATTTAGTTCTTCGGGAATAAACACAACATCTGATACTATTCTATTAAATTCTCATAGTTTAAATACTGGCGATAAAATTATTTTTAATACACTTGGTTCTATACCTTCAGGAATAACAACTGGTTGCTATTTTATATACAAAGTAGATAATGATAATATCAAATTATGTGAAACATATTACGATTCAGTGGTTAATCCACCTGAAACATTGAAATTAACCACTCAGGGAAGTGGAATTCACGAAATTAGTTTAATTAATCCAAAAATAAATCAAATCAAAAATAATAATTTAATTTTTGATTTATCAGATTCTTCTCTGTCTGGATACAACTTTAAAATTTACTCAGATAAAGATTTTAAAAAGGAATTTGTTTCAATTGAAAATTCTAATACAAAAGTAGTATCGGGTGTTGGAACTGTTGGAGTGTCCACAAATGCATCATTGACTATAAATTATAAAGATTTTGTTCCTGAAAAAATTTATTATAATTTAGAAAAATCTGGGTATATTAGTACTGCAGATTCAGAAGTAAATAATTACTCTGAAATACTGTTTACCGATAGTTTATATTATGGTACTTATAATGTAAGTGGAATTGGAACAACTACTTTTACAATTTCACTAAAAAATACTCCAGAGAAATTAAACTATTATCAGTCTGAATGTGATATTTTAAAATATAATACTACATCTAAAACTTCAACTGGAGGAATCAGTAAAATAAATCTCTTATCCGGTGGATATGGATATAAATCTTTACCAGATTTTATAGGTTCAAATTCTTTAAATGGAAAAGGTGCATTTATTATTCCATATTCAAATACTATTGGAAAAATAACAAAAAGTAGAATTATAAATGAAGGATTTGAATATTCTTCAGATAAAACACTGAGACCAACAGCAGCAATTCCACAAGTTGCTTATATAGCATCATCAAATACTATTGATACGATTGATGTATTAAGTGGTGGTAAAAATTATATTTCACCCCCTGATCTAATTTTAATAGATTCCAGTACTGAAGAATCTATTAACTCTGGATTTTTAAAAGCAAAGTTAAATGGATCTTCTATTGGTTCAGTAGATATTGAAATACCCCCAAAAGGTTTACCAATTAATCCCGTTACAATTAAATCAATTAACAATACAAATGGGATAACAATTGATAAAGTTCAAAGTTCTTCTTCAGGAATAGTTACTTGTTTTATCACTACTCCTTTACTTGGATTTTCAATACAACCATTCCAACCTGGAGATAGGATATTTGTAGAAGGAATAGAAAAAACAAATTCCTCTGGAGATGGATTTAATTCTCCAGATCATGGATATAATTTTTTTGAAGTTAAAAATTACTATGCATTAAATCCAGACAAAGTAGAATTTGATATATCAGACTTTACAAATAATCCGGGAGTAGCAAAAACTATTCAAGAATCAAATGCTTCAATTGTAAATTATAAAAATTATCCAGAATTTAAAGTAATTCAAAAATTCTCTCCTTTTTCTATTGGAGAGCAATTATCTTCCGATAATGGATTTGGATTTATTTCTAGAAATTTGAAAGTTGTTGATTGTCGAGAAAATGTAATTAGAGTAGTAGGTAGTTATTCTCTATCTATTGGGGAAAAAATAAGAGGATTGCAATCAGATAATGTAGCAGTTATAGACTCATTATCTTCAACAAATGGAATTTATAATACTAATTCCTTTAATCTTCAAAATTTTGGATGGGAGAATGATACTGGAAAACTTAGTTATGATACTCAAGTAACTCCAGATAATGATTACTATCAAAATCTTTCATATACGGTAAAAAGCACTAAAACTTGGGAAGAGATATCATCCCCAGTATATGATTTATTACATACTAGTGGAACTAAAAATTTTTCAGATACTCAATTTATTGAAAATGCACAATCAGGAATAGGAACTGTTGAATCTATTTTATCGTTAGTTAGTATGTTTGTTGAGGAAAATAGAGTAGATACAATTAATAATTTTGATTTAGTTGTTGATGTGGATGTTATTGGAAATAAATCTAAATTTATAAAATTTGAAAAAGTCAGACTTAGTGATTATATTCTATGTAAAACAAATAGAGTCTTACAAATTGATGATATTAGTAATGAGTTTTCAAGTTCTAATGACGAAATAGAGAATGTTGCGAATATTTTACCATTGAATTCAGAAAGTGGATATAATAGATTTCTTGTTCAAGTTAAAAATATTTTATCTAATGAAATTCAATTTAATGAAATAATCACTTTAAATGATAATGAAAATATTTTTACTTTATCCGTTTCGGAAATTGTAAGTAATAGTACTTTAGCAAACATCAGTGGATATGTTACTGAAGATAACAATTTTTATCTAAAATTTGACCCATCTGATCCGTACAATTCAAATTACAATATTAAAATATTAAGAGATACCTTTACAAGTAAAACTGCAATAGGATCTACTGAAAATTTAAATTGTGTTGATTTAATTGCTCAAAATAAAGTAGTTGCAAGTGGAATAACTACCTCAATCATAAGTTTAGATTCTTCCAAATATTCTTCAATCTACTCCAATATTCACATATTAAATACAAATAGTTCTAACATGAACTATGTTCAAATTTATCTAGTTCATGATGGAACTGATACTTATATCAGTGAATATTATTTTGACGATGAAAGTTATGAAAGTTATGGATTTATAGGATCTTTTGGAGCATCTTTAAATGGTGGAATTTTATCCTTAAACTATACAAATACAGAAAATGAAAATATTATAGTAAGATCAAAAAATATTGGATTTGGATCAACTTCTTTAGGAACAGATTTCTATAGATTTAAGTTACCTGGGCAAATAGATGGTAATGAGAGAACTGTGGTTTTTGAATCAAACTACAATAATGTATCTTCAGGATCTACAAGTATTTTTGTTTTGGATAAAAATTTATTCAATTCAGTAAAATCTACAGTAAAAATTGGTGTAGGACAAACAAGTTCTTTACATCAAATAATGACTGTTTATGATGGATCTGATATCTTCATAACTCAATACCCATTCTTATCTGTAGGAAGTACTACAGGAATAGGTTCATTTGGTGCGACCGTAGATTCTACAAATATCATACTGAATTTTTATCCAGATCCTTTAATATCTGAAGAAAAAGAAATAATTTCTTTTAACGAATGTTTCTATTCTGATTTGGATCTTGTAAACCTTCCCCCAGATTTAGTTTATTCTCCAATCAGACAATCTGTAAGTGCTTCTAAGTTTTATGGCAAAAATTCACCATTTATTGATAAATTAGATTTTGAATCATATTCAAATGATATTCCAATATTCATGAAAACTTTTGATCCAATAACAACTATTGATATATCAACTGGAATATGTACAATTCCTAATCATTTCTTCAATACTGGAGAAAGATTGATTTACAATCCAAAATCTACTTTTATTGGCATAGGTACATCAGCAATAGGAATAGGTGCAACAGAAAACTATGTCGGTATAGTTACAACATTATTACCAGAAGTTCTTTATGCAATTAGAATTGATAGTAATACTTTCAGATTAGCAACTAAAAAAGAATATGCTGATCAAGGAATTGGAGTATCTTTTACTTCTTTTGGTACTGGAAATGCTCATGAATTGGAGATGTTCAAAAAAAATGAAAAGTCATTAATTACAATTAATAATCTTGTTCAATATCCAGTTACATATTCCAATGTAACTCATACTTTATCTGGAAATGATGGTCAAATTAGTGCAGCATCTACTATATTTTCTCTTAGTGGTATTTCTTCAATAAATCCAAATGATTTATTAAAAGTAGATAATGAATATATGAAAGTAACGAATGTTGGATTGGGAACAACAAATGCTGGGCCAATAACTTTCTCAGGAGATGTACCTTTAGTTGAAGTTACTAGAGCATTTTTGGGTTCTAGTTCCGGAATTCATACTGATACTTCTAATGTTGATATTCATAGAGGTTCATATAATATTTTTGGAAATAAAATTTATTTTACAGAACCTCCAAGAGGTAATCAATTAGATTTAATCGGACCAGATGAAAGTAATCTTCCTAGAGAAAGAGCAACTTTTACTGGACGGGTATTCTTGAGACAAGATTATACATCAAATCAAATATATGATGATATTTCAAATCAATTTACAGGAATTGGACAAACTTTTATTTTAACATCTCAAGGAATTAATACCGTTGGATTGGGTACAAGTGGTGGAAATGGTATTGTTTTTATTAATAATATTTTCCAATCACCAACTACTCTGAATAATTCAAATAATAATTATATCATTGAAGAAGATACTGCTGTTGGAATTAGTAGTATATTATTTACCGGAGTATCATCAAATTCTGGTTTGTTTATATCAGATTATGATATTAATATGAATCAATTACCTAGAGGTGGTATTATAGTGTCCTTAGGATCTACTCCAGGTTTAGGTTATGCTCCCCTTGTAGGATCTTCAGTAACTGCAGTTATTGGTGTTGGTGGATCTATTGTATCTGTAGGATTGGGGACAATGGACATTATTGGATCTGGATATAATGGAGTGGTATCTGTAGCAGTTACTGAATATGGTCATAGTGGTTCAGTTGCCAATATTATTGCTTCAGTTGGTGCTGGTGGAACACTTTCATTTAATATTATAGATGGAGGATCTGGATATAGTGAACCAATGATTAATATATCTTCACCATCATATGAAAATCTTCCTATTATTGGAGTTTCTAGAATTGGAATAGGAACAACAACAGACACTGGAACAGGATTATTATTGAATGTTGAAGTTGGAGCAAGTTCTACTACAGGAATAGGATCTACACTATTTGAAGTCACAAACTTCAAAATTGTAAGAAATGGATACTCATTTAGGAGAGGTGATGTATTTAAACCGATTGGACTAGTAACTGCTTTAGGTTTGTCGGAACCAATTAGTGAATTTGAACTAACAGTTCTTGATACTTTTACTGATTCATTTGCTGCATGGCAATTTGGAGAATTGGATTATATAGATTCAGTTAAAAATTATCAAGATGGAATAAGAACTAGATTTCCTTTATATTATAACTCAGATCTTTTAAGTTTTGAAGTTGATTCTGGGGTTAATGATTCTCAGTTAATAGATTTGGCATCAGTTTTATTAATTTTTATAAATGGAATTCCTCAGGAACCAAATATTTCTTACGAATTTAGTGGCGGAACATCATTTACATTCACTACTGCACCTAAACCAGAAGATAATATTTCAATATTCTTCTATAGAGGAACTAGGGATCAAGATAGTCTTCTGTTTAATATTACAGAAACTATTAAAGTTGGAGATACTGTTCAGATTTATAGCAATAACAAAAATATTAATAATACAATTACACAAAACAAGAGAATTGTATCAAATATATCTGGTTCTGATAAAATTCAGACTGAGACATATACTTATCAAGGTATTGATAGTGTAAATAAAAAACCATTGTATTGGACAAAGCAAAAAATTGACCTCGAAATCAATGGAGATATTGTATATAAATCTAGAGAATCTATTGAACCACAAATTTATCCAACTGCAAGTATTATAAAAAATTTCAATCCTAGTGATGGTGAAATCTTCGTAGATAGTGCTTCTTTATTCAATTATGAGCGACAAACATCTGATCAATTTGATTGTATTATATTTTCAAATAATAATGTGGGAATTGCTACTACTAATTTTTCTACTCAGTATGAAAAAATAACTGACATCAATATGTCAGGTCTTAGAGGATTTGATGCATCTATTACAGGAATAGGAACTACATCAGGTATTGGAGCACCATTGGCAATTAAGTTTCAAATTAATATCCCATCAGTAAATTCAGTAAATCAATATGGAGATATTTCTGATCTTCAAGTTGGATATCCAATTTATATTTCAAACACTATAGTTGGATCTGGTGTTACTTCCATCAATACAAATGATTCAGATGTTCTTGCAATAAGTACATCTCATTTGAATAATATTTACTTTGTTCATGCATTTGACTCGGTAACAGGAATTATAACTTGTAACATTCATTCTAATACTTCAATTGTTGGAGTTGCAACTACAGGAAGTTTAAATTATCCCGTTGGAAAAATATCATGGGGCAAATTATCTGGTTTTACTAGATCATCATCACCAATTTCTATTGCAATAACTGGTGCGGTTTCTAGCATAGGAATAAGCACTGAAGGATATGGTGCTGGATTATCTACCTATCCATTTATTCAGAGAAGAAATATTGGATTTAATGATAATGGTTCAATTATTAAGGATAATTTACTCAATTCTGCTGATTTCTAATCATATGCTTAAACATATAAATATAAAAAAAGAATCATATAAATGTCTGCAATAGTAACAGATCAATTTAGAATATTGAATGCTACCAATTTTATAGATTCGGTAGAAAATCAATCAAATTCCTTTTATGTTTGGGTTGGATTGGCAAATCCTGGAATATATACTGGATTTGCGCGAGATGCAAATTGGGATGGATCTGAGACTGCAGATCCATTAAATGCTGTTGTCCCAAATCCAATAGATAATTTAGATTATTTAACTCATTATAGTGATACTATTCTTTTTGGTAAAAAAATTACAGGAACAAATATACGAAGAGTTATTAAAAGAGTTGATTGGGTAAGAGGAAAGAAATATGACATGTATAGGCATGACTATAGTATTCTTAACAAAAGTCCTATAGCTCAAAGAGCAAGACTTTATGATTCTGAATATTATGTTATGAACACTGATTATAAAGTTTATATTTGTATACGAAATGGATCAAGTGGGATTAATTCCACGGGAAATCAATCATTATATGAACCAGATTTTACTGATCTTGAACCATCAGTTTCTGGACTAGGAAATGATGGATATCTTTGGAAATACTTATTTACAGTCTCTCCTAGTGACATTGTAAAATTTGATTCTACAGAATATATTACTTTGCCAAATAATTGGAACAGTTCTACAGATTCTCAAATTGTTTCTGTTAGAGAAAATGGAGATTCTAGTATCAATAATAATCAAATAAAAACTGTATACATTGATAATCCTGGAAAAAATTATCAGGGAGGTGAAAATAATGTAAAAGAAGTTGATATTTTAGGTGATGGTACTGGAGGAAAAGTTTCTATAACAGTAAATGCTAATGGAGAAATAATAGAAACAAATGTCACTTCTGGGGGAACAGGATATACCTATGGAATAGTTGATTTGGGAACAATGCAACCATCTGGAAATATTTCAAATCCTGCAAAATTAATCCCAATAATTCCACCATCTAAAGGGCATGGATATGATTTATATAAAGAACTTGGTGCGGATAAAATTATGATTTATTCTAGATTTGATGATTCGACAAGAGATTTCCCAATTAATACTAAATTTTGTCAAATTGGAATTCTTAAAAATCCAGAAAAATATGGATCTATTGGAACTTTCACAGACTCACAGTTTTCGGGACTTTATGCAATACAGTTTAGTAGTGTAAACCAAATTGCCCCTCAGATTGGAGAAAAAATCATTCAAAATTCTACAGGGGCATTTGGTTATATTGCTTCATATGACACAGACACTAAAGTTTTAAAATATTTTAAAGATAGATCTTTATATTATGGATCATCATATGATCAAACTGATTATATTGGAATATCTAGTAGTAAAAATGCTAATGTGAATTTTATTAATCCACAAATACCAACATCAGAAGATACCATAGTTGGAACCAATAGTGGATTCAATGGAACTCAAATTTCATCTCTAACCGGAATCACCACAACTATTAATGGTTCCGTTATAAATTTGGGTAGTTCTTTCACAAATGGTCTTGCCAATCCTGAGATAAATAAAAAGACGGGAGATATTATCTACATTGACAATAGACCCCTAGTATCAAGAAATATTAGGCAAAAAGAAGACATTAAAATTATTCTGGAATTCTAAAAAATGGCCCAAAAAACAAATTTAAATGTAAGTCCATATTTTGATGATTTTGACTCTGAAAAAAACTTTTATAGAGTTCTTTTTAATCCGGGAAGGCCAGTACAAACAAGAGAACTAAACAATATTCAATCAATTTTACAAAATCAAATTGAATCTTTTGGTAGTCACATTTTTAAGGAAGGTTCTGTAGTAATTCCTGGAAATGTCACTTACGATTCTCAATTTTTTGCAGTTAAGTTAAATTCAACTTCTTTGGGAGTCAATATATCAAATTATATTGAGCAATATGTTGGTAAAAAAATTGAAGGGCAAATATCAGGAATAACTGCTATAGTACAAAAGGTTGAAATTCCAAATAATACAAATGATCTAGAATATATTACAATATATGTAAAATACTTAGATTCTGATAATAATTTCACAATAAATCCATTTACAGATGGTGAATCTTTAATATCAACTGAAAGTATCCTTTATGGAACTACAACTATTTTTTCAGGAACTCCATTTGCAACATTAATTTCATCAGAATCCACATCTACTGGATCTGCAGCATCTATTAATGATGGAGTTTATTTTGTAAGGGGATCTTTTGTAGCGATAACAAAAGAAACTATAATTTTAGATTATTATTCAAATATTCCAACTTATCGCATAGGATTGAAAGTATCTGAAGAAATAATAACAGCCAAAGAAGATCCTTCATTGTATGATAATGCAAAAGGATTCACAAATTATGCTGCCCCTGGTGCAGATAGATTTAAAATATCTTTATCATTAACAAAAAAAAGCATAGACAGTGTAGAAACTGATACTGATTTTATTGAACTTCTGAGAGTTGAAAATGGAGAAATAAAAAAGGTAAGTACAAAAACACAATATTCTCTAATTAGAGATTATCTTGCACAAAGAACTTTTGATGAATCTGGAAATTATTCAATAACTCCATTTAAAATATCTTTACACAATTCTTTAAATAATAGACTTGGTAATGATGGATTATTTTTAGAAAATCAAAAAACAGAAGCAGGTAACACTCCTTCCGATGATTTGATGTGTATAAAGTTATCTCCAGGAAAATCATACGTTAAGGGATATGATATTGAAAAAACAAATACTACTATTTTAGATGTAGAAAAACCAAGAACAACTCAAAAAGTTGAAAATGTTTCAATTCCATTTGAAATGGGCAATTTGTTGAGGATTAATAATGTAACGGGATCACCAAAACAAAATTTACCTGTAGAATTACACTCAGTAAGAAGAAGTGCATCGGGAACTCCTTCCTCTTCTACGAAAATTGGGGATGCTAGAGTTTATAATTTTAGAGTTACTGATGCTGCGTATAAAGATGAAACTACTAATTGGGATCTATATCTTTATGATATACAGACATATACTGTATTGACTTTGAATCAACCTTTATCAAGTTCAGAACTACCAACTACATCTTTTGTTAAAGGTAAGAGTAGTGGTGCTAGTGGATTTGCAGTTTCTGCGGGAAATAATACAACAACAGTTACATTAACTCAAACATCTGGAACATTTATAAAAGGTGAGCAAATTTATATTAATGGCATTGAGTTATATTCTAGATCTATTGTAAATATAGATGTTTATGATGCATCAGATATTAAACAAATTTATCAGTCAACTTCTGTATCTCTATTTGGCGCACCTTTTATAGGAGATTCTGTATTAACTAAAAATTTACCTATAGGATTTAATGCTTCTGATACTATTAATATTAATTCTTCAGGAACAGTTACTTGCCCAGGAAAGTTTTTTAATTCAATCAAACCTGGTAGTATTATTAGATACCAACCATCATCAGGATCTTTAGAAAAGTATAATAGAGTATCCAGTGTAAGTTCTACTGGTTCATCAATGACCCTCGTAAGTGTCGCAAATGTTAATGGTATTTGTGATGGGTCTGTTGGAGTAGCAACAAACATATCATTTAGCAT
>B570J29032_109959367_pt1 | contig 23490 bp, 14 predicted proteins | sample LakMenEpi16Nov12_FD_29032 | JGI IMG/M metagenome (IMG submission 29032) | reverse complement strand
TGTGTATGATTTATCTGCGGACGAATCTACATTTAAGGTAAATAGTAATTTCTTTGTTAATCCATACAATATAAAATATACTGTAGATGCACAATTCACACCTACAGAACAAACGGAAAATCCGTTAAGAAATTTCACATTAAAAAATACTTCATATGTAATTGAACATAATGGTATAAGAAAAAATATAAAAAGTATAACACCTGCAACACAAAAAACTAACTCTGAAATAGAATTAGTTGTTGAGGGTAATCCTTTTCCAGAATTAACAGGTTTAATTCTACCACAAATATCTTTTTTAAGTACACCTATAGATAGTTCAATACCCTATTTTATTAAACCAAATGAATCTGAAATAGAAAAATTCTTTTCAAGTTTAAATGAATTACAATTAAATTTATTAGATAGAAATATATACCCAAAGTATACATCTCAATTTTATAGTACAAAATTCACTGACAATGGTGTGGTACTAACATCTAAGAAATTATTTGATTTCCCAATATTAGAAGATGGATATAATCTAAACTTTTTCGATAGTTACTATATTGCTTTCTTAGATAAAATGAATCAGTTAGGTGAAGACTTAGATAATTCTAGGACTGATATCATTATAAGAAAGTATACTACTGAAGCGATAAATAGTTTTGATACCGTACCTAGGGCGGATGGAGATGACTACGTTTTAAATGGTGAGAAGGCAACTAAATTATTGAGGATATATGGGGTTGAATTTGATTATATTAAAAAATATATTAATGGAATTAAATTGGCTCACGTTGTTACATACGACAAGAAAAATAATGTACCTGATGCGTTAGTCAAAGATTTGGCATATATGTTAGGGTTAGATCCTGTAACATTTATAACGGACAACACATTTAGTAAATTATATTTACCTAGTAATGGTGGTGGTGAATTTAGTGGTACTTCTACTAATATGACACAAAGTGAAATTGATATCGAACTATATAGAAGATTGATATTAAATATTGCTTGGTTATGGAAGAGTAAGGGAACTAGAAAGGCGGTAGAATTTTTATTTAGATTTATCGGTGCACCTGAATCATTAGTTAATTTTAATGAATATATTGTAATAGTAGATAAACCTTTAGATGTTGAAGAGATAAAAAAATTATTATATATTTACACAGGTGAAGTAAATTTTAATAATATACCATATGATGATAATGGTTTTCCATTACCACCAATAAACGGTGATTTGGTTATTACAAATTATATCGATCAAACCACTGGACAATTAGTAGAGAATGATTATACTGAAATGTATTTCCAAAAAGCGGGTGGTTGGTATAGAGAGACTTATGGTTCTAATGTAATAACTAATTTGGATGGTAATAACCCACACGTTGGGGCTTATGATGGTGGTAGTGAGTATTTACAATACTTTAGTAGATGTTTTATACCAAACTTTAATTCGGAACCAACAGTAACCGTTACTGCAAAAACTTTAGGGGATAATTATTTTTTAAATTATAATCATGGGTTATTTAATAGCGTACCTTCAGCGACAACTGAATTTTTTACTACACAATTAACTTTTAATCCTGCAATTAACACATATCAGTTTATTGAAGACTGTGTTGATGTCAATTATAGTATTATTGAAACTCCTTTACAGAATGACGGTAAAACCACATTCCAACAACAATTTGAGGCTGCGGAAGAGGCATACTTAGATTACCAACAACAGATACTACAAAATAGTTATTTAGCGTATTCGCCAGAATGGTATGTAATTCAAAACAACTATACAGTGGCACAAAACAATGCACTTTTAGAAGTTTCTAGTGAAAATTGTGATATCAACCAAACACTACAAATTTGTGTTAATGAATTACCACAAGATAACTTTAAAATTGATTGTTCATCATTAAGTGCAGTAACTTGTGATCCATACATATATTTTGTAAATTCTGGTGGTACTAAAGTATCATTTAATGAATTTGCGTCTTGTTGTACTTCTGAAGGAGGACAATATGTTACATATACTAATGAAGAATGTAGAGTGGTTGAGTACTGTTCTAAAAATGCACCATGTGTAGGTAATCCAGTAGACACATTAGCAAACGGTATTATAGTATTTGAATTAAATAATAATACAATGCCGAGTAACGTTTATTCATTTAATAATAAATGTTATCAGTTAACAAAGGCGGGACAAGTTTATTTCATTGGGGTTACTAACTTATCTAATAACACTATAACGGGAGGTCAGGGCGGATCAGTTCAATCCTACTTAAATAAGATTACTACAAATATATTACCAAAAGATTTTTATACATATTTTCAAGAAGTAAATTGTGAATTAACTACAATAATTAGTAGTCCTGAATGTTGTGCGTGGTATGGGTATAATTACCAATTAATAGAAGAAAACAATGTAAGTTATATTGTTTGTACTTCAGGTAATTCTTTAACTACACCATCATCGACAACAAATGATATAGATGAATATATTAACGATTTAGGGACACAATTAGATGGTACATCAGGAACTAATGGGAACGTAGTTAGTACTACACCCGATAAAGGTGAACCTGTTCCATTTACCAACCCTTCAGTACCTCCTTTACCCTCAACACCAGTTATTGGTCTTGCAGGTACCACAGTACCAAATACTAATCCAATAGGTATGGTAGGTAGTGGTAAAGAAACTGTAGAGACACCTTTAGTAGGTGCAACATTTAAAAAAATTAATTTCCAAATTGAACAAAACGCAATACAAGAACAAATTCAAATCTATCATGAAATAGTACCACCTAATCTAAGTTCAACTTTTGTAATACCACCTTCATTATATGATACAACAATTGGGTACGTGGAATTACAAAACCCAATAGGTGAAGTACCGCAATATTATTCAACAACAATTTACGATGATTGTTTAGAAGAAGCAATTATAGTTAAAGGTGTTGGTCAAGATTGTATAGATTGTTATGAAACAATATTGAATTCATTATTTGAAGATCCAAATTTTATGGATCCAACAAATTGGGTGGTACATACAATAGATGAATACGGTAGAGTTAGTTTTACACCAACAGAATATTATAACGACTTTGTATTAGATTGGAACGCAACGGGTCAATTGGCACAATTATACCAATCAGTGGGAGCATTATTCACTCAATATACCTATGGTTCATTTTATATTGATACAATTACTAATAATTTGATACCTTATGTAGATAATGGTAATTTATATACTGAAAACCCTAATTCCATTACAAATGCGGTAGTAGATCCAAACCACATTGGTTGTGGTAGTCTAGATAATGTATCGATAGTTTTTGCGAGTGAGGCTTGGTCAGGTTTTAAATTACCTGAAGTAACAGATTGTTCTTGTAAAGTTGATTTCTCTTTTGACTATATGATAAAATATCAGACAGAGAATTTGAAAGAGTGCGTCACTAGAATAGATTGTTATCCTGCGATTATACACGACAACACACTTAATAGTTTGTATTGTATGAACTTTGTTTCATTTACAAATAGTGAAGAAGATAGTTCATTATTAGAAAATAATTTTAACGATAATGAAGATGTTACTGAAGAGTATGTTATATGGCAAAACACACAACAAAATGAACCTATTTTACAATGTTGTAATGCCGTTGGTGGTAACATCACCGAATTGAAAGAATCGTATTCCGTAAACTTTAATTGGGTTAGAAATATTACTAACACATATGGAGAAATTATAACAACACCTAATAGTCAGTTATTAAATACATTTGATTTTGATTATAGTGAATTGATTACTTATGGTACTAACTTAAATTCTATCAAAAAAGAATTAGAAAGGAGTATTGGGGACTGTTATTTCCTTAATATAGTAGAACCTGGTTGTTTTATAGATTTTAATAAATACATTACTACTACAAATATTTGTATGTTAGAAATACCATTAGAGTATGGGCTTTGGACTAATTTATATATGGACTATAAGAATACTATTGAAGGTATTAATGGCGTAATTTCGCAATATGAGTCAAACTGTGTAGTGGAAGAAACTCCTGAAAACTTACCGACTAAGGCGGTTTTAACAAATGAAATTATTAATTCAGAAAAACAAAAAAATACCGTAATTTCGGAAAAGAATACACAAGTTGATCTTTTAGTTACTGAAAATACAAAATTAAAAACTAATTTAACTGCAATTGATGTACAGATAAACCAAAAAAATAGTCAAATTGACGTAATTAATAAAGCGTTGTCAGATGTTACATTACCTTTAGATTGTATAGTTTATGAAAATGAAATTTACGCTATAGACTCATTCAATGTTGAGGGATACTGTACTACACAAATTTATGGTGATAAAAAAGAAATTACTTTAAGAGATAGGGATTTATTCAATAACTGTGTTAAAACAGAAAATGAAAGATTATCGGCACAAAAGAAAATATATTTAGAATTATTAAGTAATTGTAATAAAAACAATACATTAGAACAAGAATTAGTAAACGCTAAATTCCAAAACAATCAGAAGTTAATTAATCAGTTGATTAAAGAAATCGGTATAGTTCAAGATAACATAAATACATTATCTAAAAATTATTTGATTATTGGGAATGAGGTTACACAAACTTCCCAAATGGATCAAAATGACTATAAAAATACTATAAACGAAACTGCAAAAATACTGGGTGTTACACCTAAAGAAATTACAAATGTTGAAGGTTATATTGATTTAACGGATAGTGAAAAAATAACATTAACAATTGAATTACAAAAAAATCAAACACAAGTTAGTAGTTTAATACAACAAAAAGATGAGTTAATATATGACATTACTATAAATGAAACTAATGTAAATAAAACTACTTTTACTACAGAACAAGTGGTAGATGTTATCACACAAGATTTGGCTGAAGTACCTAGTCCTTGTGATCCCACAATACCTAATCCTTGTTGTACTCAAGAATTATTGAATTATTTAAATAATACTTTAGAATTACTTGAAACAAACCTTTTAGAAATTACTGATATTACTGAATCTTTATATGATGATTGGTATTCTGAAATATTAACACAGTACAATAATTATATTAATAATACTGAAAGTTATTTAACATTAATTGATAATTTAAAACTTAATTTTAAATTATTTGTTGATAATAATAATTTAGTTTATACAAATCAAGTAGACTCAAATCTTACATACTTACCCTACACTCAATCGGTAAACCCTTTTTGGGAATTTGATCCTTCAGTTGGGTATAGTGGTATTATTTTAGATGGTAGTGAACAAGATATTGCATTAATTCAAGATTCAGTATTTACAGAACTATCTAATTCTAATACACCTTATAATTCTAATTTATTTGAACCTAATTGGGGTACATTTAATTTCACTATACCAGAATGTGTATGTGATGACTTAAGAAGATTATACCCTAACAAAGAATTTTTCTTCTCAGTAGAAATAGAAAATTATAACTGTTCAGTATGTTTACTTATAGATAACATTATTATTAATGTATCTGATTGTAAAACAGAAAGATTAGTTTCATTAAATAATTGTTTAATACCACAATTAAGTTGTGTTATTGATAATAAAAAATCTTGGGTTTATACTGATCAAGGAATTATTACTGAAACAGTATATCCTGACGGTCCTTGTAATACCGCATCCACCAATAACTATCAAGTAGTTAAAATGGGTACACCTGAAGAAAGATTGTGGACAGATTTAGAATATAGATATACTAACTACGATGTTAATCACTCAGATTTAATAATAAATGTTAAAAATACTACATTTAGTATTGACCCATCTAAGGCAATAGAGTGTGACGTATTTAATTATTGGAAAAATATAGACTGTGATGGAGGTTGTCCAACAAGTTGTACATCTGCCAGTACGGTAGTGTATAGTGGAATGGTATACAGTTCTACCACATTATTAGATTATACATTAGACTTATCTGCATCTACAACAGGGTTAACATTTAGTTGTTCAACGTTTACTGATATCTTAGAAAATCAAGTTACTGAATTAAAAAATCAATATTATACCTTAACTTCTGATTATAATAATTCATTAAATGCGACATATTATGATTTATTAAATTTAGGTTATGGTCTTTCTAATTTTGAAATTCAGAACAATAATTGTGGGACTGATACATTGGTTATTAATAATAACCAACAAACAAATAATTTATTTGGTTTAATAACTGAAAATTATGATGGTACAATATCAGTTTACGAATCATATATCTATAGTGGTAGTACACCATATACTGGTGGCACATTAGTACAAGTTTTAAGTGGGGTAACTGCACAAACATTTAACCAAACAACCTTTGTAAACGAAGAATGTTGTAAAACAATAAATAATTTACTTAATGGTGAGGGTACTGAAGGTTTAGGTTTAGGTAAAAACTATCAGTGGGATAGTAGTTTATCAAAATGTCTATGGAAACCAATTGACGGATGTAGTGTTTGTGAAGGAGACTGTGAATATTGTGGAACTTTAAATGAATGTTCTAATGGGTATTATAGTGGTAGTTCATATAATATCTGTATTAATCCATTGGATTATTTAGATATACAACCGTCAGAAATTAATGTTAAGGACGTATTTGATCAATTAGTTCAATCAAATTTAATAGATGTAAAGAGTAGACAAACTATAAGTGATTACCCACTTCTAAGATTATTCTACGAACTTTATTTAAATGCTAATAATTGTGGTAAAGAATTATCTGGTAAATTCACATATAACACTATGTTTGAATTTATGGATAAAATTGGTGATTATTGGTTAAATTTATTAGAACAAGTGGTACCTGCAACTACAATTTGGGAAGGTTGTGACAATTCAGGTAAAATTTATAGAAATACTATTTTTGATCAAAATAAATTCCAATATAAAAGATATAGTTTAAATCTTATTGAGACAACAAATAGTTGTCCATTAAGTGCGTACACCGATTTTAGTATTGGTTCTGAAGATGTTTATTCATTAGTAGAACAAATACCATTGTTCCCTACTAATGATACTATAAACAATATTAAAAATCAAATAAGAATCAAAAATATACAAATTGAGTTAGTAAAAGATAATATTGCTGCACAAAATAAAATATTGTGTTCACTTAATTTACAGGATTTTGATACCCCTAATTTACAATCACAGATTGATTCGGTTAGTGCACAAATTACATTATTAACTAATAATCTAAATAATTTAGAAACACAATTAAGTACTTTATATACTGACTTAAGTGCTGAAGAAACTAAATATTTGTTACAACAACAAAATTACTATAGTAACTTTATGAGTTGTAGTGGACTTACTGAAACTTTACTACAGGCAGAAAATAATTTAAATAACTTTATATATGGTACTACACTATATGAAAGACAAAGAAATTATATTGCAATTTTAAGAGATAAAATATATAAATGTGTTAGGGCATCTAATACATTAATAAGTGATTATAATACAGTATTCATAACACAGATATATGATACAAATGAATATGAAGGTAATGTGACTATAATTGGGGATCCTGATTGGGAAGATGGTGGTGATTTTTATAATCAAGAATTAATACATAATTGTACAACAGAATAAAATTAAAAAGTATTTATATATAAATGGCTAGTATAAGAGGTAAAATAGAAAATCCAATTTCTGTTTCGGCAAATGTGATAAGTGAAATAGAATCACCTGTGGATGTAAGAGTATCTACTGATGTGCATTTTAATGCTTCATCTTTAACTACTTTTATTGAAACGGAAACTGCATTATTCCTACCATTAGATTTATCTAATGCAAAAAATTTATATGTGTTAAGTAACCCACAAAGTTACGGTAATACAATTTTCTCAAACCTTTTAACTGAAAAATACTTATTATTTTCTTTATCGGGTAACAGTAGTGATAGTAATATGGTTATATCGGTAGAACCGAATAATGACTTATTGTATATAGATAAAGGTAAAAAATATAGTTTATTATCTAGTAGGGGTGAAACTGAAAATTTTGGTTGGGAACCTTTAAGTAATAGTTATAAGTACTCACATATAGAGAGAACAGATTTCGATAGTTTTGATTTTCCACAAGTTACGATAAGTGGAACTAGAAAAATCCCAACATCTACTGGAGACACACTTTGTGGTCCAGTAACATATACGGGTTACACATATGATAGATTAAATTATAATTGGTATTTTGGTACCAACGCAGGAATCACTTTTAACCCTATACAATCTGGAGGGACACCAACATCCATTAGTGGATCGGTAGTATCTCAAGAAGGGGTATCTTCGATATCTAATAAAGAAGGTAGTTTACTATTCTATACGAATGGGCAAACAGTTTATACGAGTGGTAATACTGTTATGGTTAATGGTACAGGACTTTCTAGTTCAGGAACATCTACACAATCATCAATTATAATACCTAGACCGAACACAAATAAGTATTTTATATTTGTAACAGATTACAGTGGATCAACAAATGGGTTTCAATACTCTATTGTAAATATGGATTTACAAAGTGGTAACGGAGAAATAGAAAGTAAGAATATAAAATTACTCACTACACCTACCACAGAAAAAGTTACATCGTGTTTACATAGTAATGGTGAGGATTATTGGGTTATAACACATACAAGTGGAAATACAAATTTTTATTCCTACTTAGTAACACAAAGTGGGTTGAGTGGTCCAGTTGTAACAAGTATTGGTAGTACTCATAATACTATGAGAGGATATATGAAAACTTCACCTGATGGTACTAAGTTAGTATCGTTATTATATGATGAAGATATTGTAGACATTTTCGATTTTGATTCTTCTGCTGGTACTTTAAGTAATTTAATAACAATTACAGGTTTTTCATATAATGTTGGACCATACGGTTTAGAATTTTCTTCTGACTCTTCTAAAATTTATATTTCGGAAGGTGCAGGAGAAGAAATATATCAGTTTGATTTATCTTATAGTTCATCTACAAAAATTGAAGAGAATATTATAAAGGTTGCGGAATTAAGTGGTGCTAGTTTAGGTGCGTTACAAATGGGTCCTGATGAAAAAATATATGTTGCAGATTACGGTAAAGATTATTTACATATGATACACAGACCAAACGGTTTAGGAGTACTATGTAATTTTGAAGAAAATGGATTTAGTTTAACAACTTCGGGTGTGACTGGAACAACATCCACATGGGGATTACCTAATGTAATTACAAATAAAACATTATCACCTGATAGATTTGTTTATCTAATTAATAGTGGTAGATTAGGGTATTTATTTAACCTTTTAGTAAATAATGTTAACGATGTTGTTGAATCTAAAAATTTATCTTATTATGGTGAGGTTTATAAATATGATCAAACAAATAGTGGGTTTACTAATTCTGCATTATACAATTTTAGTGTGGGTTATGAAAATCTAACAGGTACTACTGGTAATACAATATATTTACCTTCAGTTAATTTAGGTGAAGGAGAATTTTTAATTAAATCTTATTGGCAGTACAATGTAAATACTTTTTTAGCGAAACAACAAGAAGTTAGGAAGAATAATATAGATACATATAAAAGAGGTATTCTTTATGGTTTATATTATCCTGAAACTGATTGGTATTTTATTAGTCTATTTGAGGCAGAAAAACCGTTGTTTGATAATTCAGTTGCACCTGCACCTGCTAGTATAGATACATTAGTAGTACAAACAGTATTCACTAATAGTGGTACTACACAATATGTAGTTAACGGTTTATCTGACCCAATAGTTAGTTATAATGGTTCAGTCTTAGCCAAAGGTATAGAGTATAGTGCAAACACAACGGCTTCAACACCTTATGTACAGTTATTGTTCACACCTTTAGATAAACAAATATTGACATACGCGTATGTGGATAATGGTACATCTAATAATTTATATGGGGACGTATATTCAATCACCTCACCGATAGTTAGTGGATCCACAGGTACCCAAACTACAAATGATAGAGTTTTTTATAATACGACTGAAAATAAATATGAGTTTTATTTAGTGTCTTCCCCTGCAAGTGATATAGTTTTATCGATAAATGGATCAATACTTTCAAAAGGTATAGAGTACTATTCGTCTACATCTAACGATAGAAGAATTATCTTAGAAGATACATTAAATGTTGGGGATATTATAGAAGCCTTCTATGTACCCAACTCAAATATAAATGGATTAGTTCCAACAAATACACCTGCAATAAGTTGGTCAATAAATTCTGCACCTATAAGTGTTAATGGTAAATTTACTATAGAGTTTGCTGATCCTTCAGATACTAATTTTCAGAATATACAATATAGTAGTGTAACTGATTATGTTGTAGGTGAAAAAACTTATAAAATATTCGTAACATTGACAAATGCGTCCGCTGGTGATAAATTTATATATAGAATAAAAAATGAAAAATTTTATACACCTATTATAGGTGAAGTTATATATAGTTATTCTTATAGTGATGTAAGTTCTATAGAGATACAATATAATAGTGGGAACGCATATTAAAAAATAATAACATTCAACATATTTATTAAATAAATAAAAGAGAAAAATGAGTTATATAAATAAACAAAGTACTACCTTAGTAAGAGTAAAATTAACTGATATTGGTAGAGAACAATTAGCAAAAGGACAATTAACTTTCGCCAACTATATGATTGGTGATTCAGAAGTCGACTACAATTATGTGAAAGGTTGGAGTGAATTTGTACCAAATATTGGTGCGTCAACTGGAGAATTTTGGTTCCCAGAGGCAGATGGGAATATAGTTAAAAATATATATTCTAAAGTTTTACGACCTAAAGATGATAACCCTTTCTTTTCTTCTTTTTTACTTAATCAATCAAATCAATTCATTTTTCCACTTAATCAACAAAGTAATATACAATTAATAAAAGGCATTGTCACAAATCAAGCGGACGATAGAGGATTTTTCTCTGGTTCTACGGTAGATAGTGGTTTAGTCGCACAAACTAGTTCTAATTTTATTTTAGAACAAGGTACTATTAATTTAAATAAATTTAGTGGTGCTACTGATTATACTACATTTACACAGGGTGTTTTAACATTAAACACTCCATTAACTGCAACTAGTGTAAACGATTACATTATTTTTAGATTTAGTAACCCTACATTGGGTAATATTACTGGATCAACAATGACATCTGCCACAATAAATACGGTTTATAATATAACCAGCATTGCGGGATCAACCATTAAAGTGGATAGGGCATTACCAACACTTAGTGCGTATGGTGGAACTATCATAACTTATTATACATTACCAGGAGGTGATGATCCTATGGACACATATTACGGTGCTAGTAGTTTATCTGCGTATTGGAATTCGGGTACACTATCATTCCAAAATAGTTGTGATATATGTGTAGACAACATTCCTGTTTGGAATATGAATAATGTATGGACAGAAAATCCTGCGGGACTATATAAAGACTCACCTATAAATTATCATGAAAACAATTTATTTGGTTCAGAACAATTTGTGGGTACAAAACAATATTTAGGGTACAACAGACAAATAACTGTTACTGATACCAACTCAATGATGGATAGTAAGAGTTATATGGACACATTTAATAAATCTATATGTATTTTACATTATACCAATAGTTGTATATCAAACTTCTACGGTGAACAATTTTATATTGATGAAGAAACAGGTAAATTACTTAATTTAGATATACCTGTGATGTGGCATAGAAGAAATGATATTGGTACTGGTAGTGGAACTACATTAGGTATGAGATTTACTTCAGACACAATTAGAAAAACATTATCTAGTAATAATGATATAGAATATTACGATTTAATAGAGTATAGTGGTATGTCGGTTACCCCTACATTACCATTGTCAGTTGGTAAAGTATTTCCTCAGTTAAAGATAGTAGTTATTGATAACGAAGAATTAATTGCGGCTATGTCGTATAAATCTAATAGAAATTATAGTTTACCTGATTTGGCTGCAGAATTAGTAACACCAGTTAGTGGTAACTGTACAGGTGTTTTAAAGGCGGGTGAATCACTATATTTAACATATTGGTTAGAGAATGTGGGTACGGGATCAACTGGTACTACCACAGTCACTACACCAACACTACCTTGTCAAAGATACACTGTAATTGATAACAAGACTAATACAGATAAAGACGTACAGTTTAGAATAGGTAATCTTAATGAATTACCTTATATGAGAAAAAGAGAAAACGTTAATTATGATGGATACGGTTTCTTTGCAGATAGATTTAAAGTGTTAGCACAAGTTGTAGATAAAACAACACAATCTAGACCTTTACCATCAAATTGGAAGGTAATTGATTTTACGTCCACAAATATTACAGTAAACACTGGTGAAACAATAAGTCCTTCATTATTTGAAAATCAAAATCCAAATATTAGTGGATTTATTTTAACAGGATCTTTATACACAGGTGGTACTACATTTAATTTGGGTGATGAATTAGATATGTCTACTGCAAGTTATTATGGTAAGATGACACTAGGTGATGAAAGGTTATTCTATGGTAACCTAAGAACTCACATAGGGGCAACAATATATAAAACGTTATTTAATATAACTGTTGATGGTGCAAGTATCGCCACTACTAGTAATAATACTTTTGAGTTTGGTGATGATAGGTATGTAAGTGAGATAGGTATATTAGATAATAATCAGAATTTAGTTTTAGTGGGGAAATTGTCGAGACCAATAAGAATTTCTGACTCTACAACCGCATCCATAGAATTAACAATAGACTTTTAAATAAACAATAAAATGGGATTTATAAATAGTGCATCAACAATAACCGTAAAGGCGAGATTAACAAAGGTTGGAAGGGAAAAAATATTATTAAATAATAATAAAATTTTTTCACATTTCACTTTAGGTGATTCTGACGCAAATTACAATACTAGTGAAAAATTAACATCTGGATTAATACCCACAAATAGTGGAGATATTGGTTATAATTTAAGTACTAATGATAACATTTCAGAAAATGTATTCATCAATAGTAAATTATATGTGACTGTTTCACCTAATACTAAAAAACAAGTTGAGCCAAATTCATCTTCCATTAGTATGAACTCATTTTTTGTGGGTGAGACTACAGTTAGTGGTACTAACTTAACTTATGTTACTTTAGATAAAAGTGACACATCAAATAAATTTACCAACCTCTTTAAAAGTTTATCTTTACCTATTAGAGATGTTGATAATAACATTTATACTGGAACCACTTCTAAAAATGGAGGTTGGTCAGATACACCATTTAGTGGTTTGGGATTAAGCAACATATTATTAGGTGTAATTGATAATAGTCAGTATGGTGAAATAATTGATGGTAGAAGTATTAAGATAAAATTACCTATATATACTGGTTTTACGAGTGGTGGAACACCTACTGGAATTACTACCTATGAAATTTATAGTACATTCCCTAAAACAACAATTCCTAAAACAACCTTAGATAGTCAGTTTAGAGATATTAGTTCATATCCTAAGGCATTATTCGCAAACGACATCAATGTATCATTTTTAGTGTCCGATAGTATACAAAAACCAAACAATGACTCAACTAAAAGTTGGTCAACAGGATATGATTCATTTAAACCATTTAGTTTAAACGCAAAACAACTAATTAATGTACAGACAGTAGCCGATACGCAAATTTATTCAGATAAAATTGCGGGTGTAATGTATTTAGATAAAGGTATTTTTGCGATAACTGATCCATATATTGTAGAAAATATTGCATTAAATTTTAGTGGTAATACAAATACCAATACTTTAAATAATGGTTTAGGACTTTACTATTACAGTGCCAATACATATAATATCACAATCGATAGTATACAAAATGATTTTGTACAAAACATAGTGTGTATTGCGGCTAGAGGAGAATTCTATAATTCACAAAATCCTACATTAACAGTTAATGACGATGTAAGAATAAGTGAAATCGCAATTACAGATGTGGCAGGAAATATTTTGGCTATCGGTAAAACAGATCGACAAATAGTAAAAAAGAAAAACGATTTTGTTGTATTTGATGTACAGATAATTATATAAGTTAAAAAAAGTTTTTTATGAGTAGAATATTAGGGTTAGACGTGTCCACCAAAACAATAGGGATATCCCTTTTTGAAGATTTTGGGGATAATGGTAAATTACAGTTACTGACACACATTACACCTAAAGTCAAACCAAATCCTAAAGATAATATTGAATTATTAATTAAAAAAGCACAAATTTTCCAATTTGAGTTTTTAGAAAAATATAGTGATATTGATATTAAAAGAGTTATTATTGAGGAACCATTAGTGAGATCAAATAACGTCAATACAGTTGCTACATTACTTAGGTTTAACGGTATGATTTGTAGATCAGTTTATGAAGTTTTAAATATAGTACCTGAATTTATATCATCATATGATGCTAGAAAATTTGCGTTTCCAGAACTTATGCAAATAAGAAAGACTAATAAAAAAGGTGAAAATTATACGGAAAAAGAAATAGGTGGAAAACAACCAGTCCTTTTTGGTAACTACGATTGGGAAATAGATAAAAAAGTAGTTATATGGGAGAAGGTGAATGAGAGGGAACCACAAATTGTTTGGATGTACGATAAACACCAAAAGTTAGTTAAAGAAAATTATGATATGACTGATGCTTATGCATGTGTTTTAGGGCAAATGAGAAAAGAAGGTAAGTGGGCATAATATCGGTTATTTGACCGATAAAAAGAAATATCGGTCAATTGACTACTATATATCGGTCAAAAGCCGATATTTTTTTGCTTAATTTTTTGTTTATAACGAAAAAATTACTATATTTGTAAAAGTTATGTCAGAATTAATAGTTGAGATATTAGAAGGTATTTTAGGAAACCCTAAAAATCATCATAAAGATAAAGGACAAATGTCCTTTGACTGTCCTGTTTGTTCTTACGAAATTAAAGGTTTAAGTAAAGGTGACGGTAAAGGTAATTTAGAAGTAAACTATGAACATAATGTCTATAAATGTTGGGCGTGTTCTGAAACAAACGATACACACGGTAGTTTATATAAACTAATTAAAAATTACGGTAACAAAAACGATTTAAAACAATATAAATTAATTAACCCTGAACCCATAAAGGATAAAAAGGAAAAAGAAAGGGTTGAAATTAAAGGATTACCTAAAGAATTTATATCTTTAAGTTTAGAAGGTAGTGGTGAGGACTATAATCTTGCAATGGATTATTTAGTTAAAAGAAATATTGATTTAGATACTATTAAAAAATACAATATAGGGTATTGTAAAATAGGTGAGTACTCTAAAAGGGTAATATTTCCATCATACGATATACACGGTGACATAAATTATTTTTTAGGTAGGAGTTATGAAAAATACACCAAACTAAAGTATAAGAACCCTGATATACCAAAAAGTGAAATTGTTTTTAATGAGTGTAAAGTTAATTGGGATGCGAACATATACATTGTTGAGGGTGTATTCGATCATATCGTAGTACCCAACAGTATACCAATGTTAGGTAAAGTTATAAGTGATGAATTATTCACTAAATTAGTTAAGAGGGCTGAAAGTAAGGTAATAATATTGTTAGACTCTGACGCTTACAAAGACGCAATTAATCTATATAAAAAACTAAACTCAACTAAATTACATAATAGAGTTTTAATAATAAAATTACCTGATGGATATGATATATCAGATATAAATCAAAAATTAGGTAAGAAAGGGGTGATAGATGTACTATCAACCGCAAAAAAAATAAAAGAAAGTTTAATATAATAAATATGAAAAGTAAAATCTATTTAGATGATGTAAGAACACCAATACAAGGTGATTGGGTAGTAGTTCGAAATTATGATGAGTTTGTAAAAAAAGTAGATGAAATCGGTTTAGATAATATCGAACTTATTTCATTGGATCACGATTTGGGTGATAGTGCGATGAATGAATGGCACAAAAATGTTTATTATAATTACGAATTAAATTATGATAATATTACAGAAAAAACTGGCATGGATTGTACTAAATGGTTAGTAGAAAAATGGTTGGATGGTAATACAGTTGTTGATGTAGTCATCCATTCGGCAAATGCAATCGGCAGTGCTAATATGATGGGTTACATCAATAACTACAGACATATAAATAGATTACCACAAAATTGTGTGAGAGTTCAGATAGAACACACCGTTTAATAAGGTTTTTTATAGATATCTCTTACGAAGGCTCTAATTTTAACTTTATTCCAGTTTTTTAAGTCTTCACCGTTATTACCTAATAGTAATATGGACATAGTACGATGCCAACCTTCTATAAGTTCGTATTTACCATTAGGTTTTCTTTCCACAATGACAGGCTCGTTCATACCAGTAGATTTGGCGAGCCTTCGTTGTGTTGAAGTTCTTTCTTCATCTTTAGGGACTAAATAAGAATCTATATTACCGAAGTCTCTTTCTAAAAATGCGTTTACGGTATTATCGTCAAAGTCCTCAGGGTTAACATTTATAATCTCTAAGTTCCAAGGACCTTTTAAGAAACTATCCCAGTAACCACCATCAAACCTAGCCAAAAATAGTGCAGGATCATTATAATAATTTTTTTCAATATCATTAGTATGTTGTTTGATATTGGTATTAAAAATATCATTTAATATATATTCGGGAGTATTTTTATAATAACTTTTCAGTCTTTCTAACATTTTTTTATTAATATTAGATTCATACTCACCATAAATTGGTATACCTTCTTTTAATATATCTGAAAACTTCATAACTATTTTTTCTCTTCTACACTTATTTCGTGATCCCAAGTATCTCGTATATCTGTATCTACATGATCTTCATCTATTTGAAATTCATTTATCATATATTCCAACATCACTGGTAAATATGTACTTTGATGGTAAAACTCGTTATATACAACTGTTGCACCATAAGTTTTTCTACCTTCATACATAGTTAATTTAGGTCTAACAACTTCACCATATATTTCTGGAAACGAACTTCCATACATTTCCCAATTGCGACTAAAACTGGCGTATATAAAGTCTACTTCTTCTGAATCACTATGAGATAATTTGTCCTGTATGAACATAAAAATATCTTCATAAACCGACGCATCATCAAATAACCAAGAAACTTCTATTCTAGGAAATTCTGATTTAGCGAACTTATATATTATTTTAAAAATTTTCTTTAAATAATCATCTGATACATTACTCATAATTTGTCTTTTTAATTAATTTTTACTATAATTGTTAATAATAAATATTACGCTAATGGATATAATTAAGGAATTATCTAAATTTAATCATATAAAATACTATGATGAACCCCATAAATATTACATTGATGGTATACAAACACTATCGTGTACTGGGTTTATTGGTAAATTTGAACATCATTTTGAAGATAATGTAGGTAAGGCTGATAAATGGGCAGAGAGACAGGGACATATATATGAAGCCAAAAGTATGGCAGATAAATATGCCCACAAACAGAACTTCCTTCCGATGGAAGATGACCCTTACGGTAGACCAGACTACTCAAAACCAAAACCTGAATCCGAATGGGTTACTGAATCAGACATAGATAAACTATGGAAATATAAAAATCATCATGCCACTTATGAGGGTTCTACATTACACGACTATATTGAAAACTATTTGAGTAATAAAATAAAACCATACCCTCAGTTTAGTCCAGAAGGTTTAAAATTTGATGAAATTAAAGATACATTTGAAGTTATGAAGGGACATTTTCATAATTTTTACGAAGATACTATTATTAAGGGTAAATTAATTCCTGTTAAGTCTGAGTTAGTGGTGGGTGATAGTGATTTAATGTTATGTGGAATGGTGGATCAATTATTTTGGAACGAAAGGTATCAGTGTTTACAGATATGGGATTGGAAAACTAACACCACTCTTAGAATGAAGAATGACTTCGGTAATAAAATGAAGGACTGTCTTTGGATGTTAGATGAATGTGAGTTTAATACATATTCATTGCAGTTATCTATATATAAGAAAATAATTGAACGTAATACTAATCTAAAAATTGGAAGTTGTCACTTAGTATGGTTCAATGAGGAAAATGATAACTATAAAGTAATAAATTGTGATGACTTTTCCCATCATGTTGATAATATGTTTGAGGTGTTAAAAACCAACAGAACATTCTTCAACTAACTCTTTGAAATAATAAAAAAATATATTATATTTGTAAAATGGTAAAAAAGTTATTCCATATTGCGGACTTACACTTTAGGACGTATAAAAGATTGGATGAGTCAGAGATAGTCTGTCAAAAATTTTTAGAAGAAGTTTCTAACTACATAAAAGAAAATAATTTAAAACATAATGAGGCTAGAATTGTAATTGCAGGTGACATAGTTCATCAAAAAATCACAATATCAAACGAGTTATCTGTATTAGTTACTTGGTTTTTGGATGAGTGTACTAAACTTTGCCCAGTAATAGTTATTGCGGGTAATCACGATTTATTAGAAAATAATAAGGAGAGAGTAGATTCCCTTACACCCGTTATAGAAAAAAGAACATTCAGTGAACACGTTTCGTACTTCAAAGAAAGCAAGTGTTATTTAGATGAAAATATAGTGTGGTGTGTTTATTCTATTTTTGAAGAGAACGCCCAACCAAACATTAAAGAGGCTAAGAAACAATACGGTAAAGATAAAAAATACATTGGGTTATTTCATGCACCAGTTAATGGGGCAATTACTTCAGTAGGTTTTGAATTTGAGGATCACACACAATTAGAACAATTCGATGGTTGTGATGCAGTACTGATGGGAGACATTCACCACAGACAAAATTTTGTGAGAAGAGGTAGTAATATAACATATTGTGGTAGTTTGATACAACAAGATTTTGGGGAAAGAGTTAGTGGTCACGGATACCTTGTTTGGGATGTAGAACATTTAGACTATACCGAACACGATATAAAAACTGATTACGGTTATTATGTTTTTAAAATAAATTCATTGGAAGATATTGATAATGAAAGAGAATATTTAACAAATTCATAATGGAAGTGCCTAAAAAATTAAAAGATGAAATATGGGAATATTGTCGTCTGAATGACATTTCTAATATAGATGAATTTATTATTAAGATGATTCGACAAGGTTATAGTGTCGAAAAATTTGGTGCAACACCTTTAGGGGCGATTGAAGTCAAAGAAGTAGAAAAAATAGTTGAAAAAGTTGTTGAGGTAATTAGAGAGGTACCAGTTGAAAAAATTGTCACAAAAGTAGAATATATTAGTGATAAAACAAGTGAGAATGAACTGTTCGGAAAAATCGAACAGTTGGAGAACGAGAATAAAGAATTTTCCACTAAACTAAGAGAAAGTGAGTCTGAGTTACAAAAATTTTCCACTAAAGTGGGTGAAATGGAAAATATTTTCCATGATAAGTTATCTTTAAAGGATAATGAAATAGAAAAACTTAAATCAGAATTAGAATCTGAAAAGAAAAAACCTAAAAAAGAAACTGATTTTTATGGGGAAGAAAAAAAAGGTGGTTGGTTTGGATCTAATATATTAAAAAAATAATTTATGGAAAATACAATAGAAAAAACAAAAAAATTAATTGATGTTCCTGAAAAGGCACAAATTAGAGTTGATTGGCAAGACTATCCTGAAAATAGGTCAATAGAAACTGTTAATAGGGTAAAAACATATTTCTCAGAAAAATATGGTGTACACAAATCTGCAATTAAAATAAACTTCATACCTATTCTAAAAAATAGTGCTGGTAAAGTAATAGATATTAGTGAGGGGTTAATTGATAACATTATGGATACTGCCTACCAAAGGGGGTTATTTGTGGAGTGGTTGAAGTTGAATGAAGTTACGGTTGACTATGAAAGACTTTGTAGGTTAGATGATAAGATAAATGAAATCCTCATCAATAACGAAGAAGAGGATATTAGATATAGAAGATGGAGTATTAAAAAGTTATGGTTAAATAATTTTCTTTCTTTTGGTGAAAATAATGAGGTTGAATACAAAAATTTAGATGGGTTAACAGTAGTAAACTCAATACCTGCGAATCAAGGTGGTAAAACAATTTTTACAATTGATTCATTGTTATTTTTATTTTTTGGTAAGACAACTAAAACTGAAGTTAATAACGAAGTGTTTAACACTTTCTCAAATAAAGACGATGTATTGGTTGGAGGGCATATTGAAATAGATGGTGATGAATATGTAATTGAACGTACACTTAATAGAAAATTATCTAAGAACGGTGAATACAAAGTCTCTACATCTTTAGAGTTTTATAAGATGTTGTCAGACGGAACCAAAGAAAATTTGGAAGGTGAACAGAGGAGAGAAACAGATAAGTTAATTGAAGATACTATAGGTTCTTATGATGACTTTATGTTGACTATTGTTGCCACCTCAAAAAATTTAGAGGATCTTATGGAAACTAAACCCACCCAAAGAGGTAGGTTACTGACTAAGTTTATTGGTTTAGAAATTATTGAGAAGAAGGAAGAAATCAATAAAGGGTTGATGTCAGAATTCAAAAGTAAAATGAAATCAAATCTATTTAACACTAAACAATTAGAAATAGATATTGAAGAATATAAAAGAAATATTAGTGACAATAGGATTTCGAATAAAGAAAACGATAAAAAGTTAAGTGAGGTTTTAGAAAAAATAAATACGGCTAAGACTAAGAAGGAGGACTTATTAGGTAAAAGATATAGTATTGATGATGAAATTAAGAAAGTAAATCCTGATACGTTAAAAAAAGAAATAGACGTACTAACTAAAAAGGGTGTAACACTTAAAGAAACATTAGATGATATAACTGGACAAATAAAAGTTATACCTAAATTTTCATATGATGAGGATGTACATGAAGAATATCGTACAGAAGAAAAAACTTTATTGGTGGAAAAGAATGGTATTGAGTCTTCCATAAAAACAATAGAGAAACTAATTAAAGATTTAAAAGAGGGGGAAATCTGCCCTACCTGTAAAAGGGCTTTAGATGAGGTTGATCATAGTTCAGAAATCAAAGACAATGAAAAACTTTTAAAAGTTAAAGAAAAGGAATTAAAGACTATTGTCACAAAAATAGAAAAGATTTGTGACAAACTAACTAAAATTAGTGGAGAAAAAAAGAATTCTGATTTGTACGATAAATTAAGTATGTCTAAAGATAAAACTGAAATTGAAATCGATAGAATGAGAGTTGATTACAGAGAAAAAACATCCCTACTTAAAGACTATGAAAGAAACTTTGATTTCATTGAAGAAAATAGAAAGTTAGAAAGTAAAATTCTAGGTTATAATCAGTTAATTGAAACGTTAGAGTTAGAAAAAGACGGTATCAAATCCAACATTCAAAACAATGATAATGATATAAAGAATAAGGAAGAGAAGATTGTCGAAAACAACTCTTTAATTGAACAGATAAATAAAGAGGAGGTAGTACTTAAGATTTTTGAAGTATATAATAGAATGATAGGTAAAAATGGTATTTCTAAATTAGTTCTATCATCAGTTATACCAATCATTAATCACGAACTTAATAGATTGTTAGACGAAGTTTGTGATTTTGAAATACAATTGGAGATTAATGATAAAAATGAAGTAGACTTTATTCTAATTAAGAATGACATCATTAAGAAACTTAGAACGGGATCTGGGTTAGAAACCACATTAGCGTCATTGGCGTTAAGAAGTGTTTTAGGTAGAATATCCACATTACCAAAACCAAATGTGATAGTGTTTGATGAGGTATTAGGTAAGGTTGCAAATACTAATTTAGATCAAGTGAAGATATTTTTTGATAAGATTAAGAAGATGTACGAAATCATATTTTTGATTAGTCATAACCCAATAGTACAAGATTGGGCAGACAAAATTATCACTGTTGAAAAAAATAATGACATTTCTTCTTTGCAGATTAATTAATTTTTACTATCTTTGTCACAACAATAAAAAAAGAACGATTTTTGGGGGTATTTATAATAAAATAATATGGAGAGTACATTTTTAAAAAAGGTATGTTTAATTGGAATGGGGGACGTTAACGGTCTTAAAGAAGATTTAACTGTTTTATCTGAAAGTAGTGTTAACTTTGTTAGTGGTGAAGGATTAATAATAGCGACATTCCAAACTGCATTTTCAATTGCAGAATTAGAAGAACTATTAAAGATGAATGAACGATCCTTTATAATCTTTGAGATGACATTAGGGTTTTATTCTGCTAGTATTGCAAATAAAGAATTTCAGATGGCTTTATTTGGTGGTGAGATAGATAACAGTAAGACACCATATAATCTGATTGAGGAATCATTAAAACAAGTTAAAGAAAAAATTTTTAGTGGTAAATTTGATACTACAGAAAAATCATCTAATAAGAGTGACGAAGAACTACTTAATGAGGCATTAGAAAATGAAGATTATGAAACTGCAGCCAAATTAAGAGACTTAATAAATAAAAAACAAAAATAAATATATGTCAAACAAGTATCTAAATCCAAATGAGGATTGTATAAGCCTGTACATGAGAGATGTCAGGAAATCTGAAGTAATTACTGCTGAAAAAGAGGTGGAATTGGCAAAAAGAATTCAGAATGGGGATAACAAAGCGTTAGACGAATTAGTAAAGGCGAATCTTAGATTTGTAATTAAAATTGCTAAGGAGTATCAGAATCAAGGATTGGCTGCAGCAGATTTAATATCGGAGGGTAACTATGGTTTAATTACTGCAGCAAAAAAATTCGATCATACTAAAGGATTTAGATTTAACACATATGCAGTATGGTGGATTAAACAATCTATAATGCAGTCGTTGAATGATAATTCAAGAACAGTAAGATTACCTGGTAGTGTTATTAATAAACTTTCTAAAATCAGAAAGGAAACCGATATTTTTGAAAAAGAAAATCAAAGGGCTCCATATGATGATGAAGTGGAACAGATACATATACCATCATGTACTTCACTAAATACGACTATAAATGAAGATGGTGATGAGTTATTAACATTAGTTGAGGATAAAACATTTACTCGTCCAGATCAAATGGAGGATGAGGAAGAAATGTTGAGAAAAAATGAAATGAAAAGGGCGTTAAATGGTTTAAGTGAGAGAGAAATTGAAATAATTAATTGTTATTTCGGTATTAATGGTGAACCTATGACATTGGAAATGATAGGTGAGGAGGTAAGTTTAACCAAAGAAAGGGTTAGACAGATTAAAGAAACTGCCATTAGAAAAGTTAGGAATAATTTAGGTGGTATTTTTGATATATAAATCATAAAAAGTTAATAGCAACTGGGGGACAAATTGTCCCCCATTATCTTTTCTATTTACTATAAAATAAAAAATTATTATATTTATTAAAAAAATAATTATGAAAAATGTGATTGAATTTG
>B570J29032_109959368_pt1 | contig 23492 bp, 12 predicted proteins | sample LakMenEpi16Nov12_FD_29032 | JGI IMG/M metagenome (IMG submission 29032) | reverse complement strand
AGTTTTTTGTTAAGAAATATTATACACAATAGTAAGTGTCAGCCGTGGGTTTGTCAAATTAAGTTCTAATATATTTTTTTGAATTTACTCATATCATCTTCAGGTGTCATTTCATCTTCTCCGAAATTTCTAAAACTTCTTTTGATGTCACTTGGTGAATAACTTTCAACTTCGTCTGGAGTTAAAACATATTCATTTTTACCTGTCATTTCCATCTCTTCTTCTTTGTCTTCAAAGAATTGACTTAATTTTTGATTAAAAGGACCTGAATCTAAAGTTCTCAGTTCCAATTTTTCTTCAGGTGTTTTAGTTCTATATTTTTCAATTTTAGTTTCAATATTATTCAATTTTTCAATAATACCATCCATAGCAGAAAGTTTACTTTCTAAGTCGTTTAAATGGTTGAAAAGATTTTCAAAGTATTCATCTTGTTTTTCTTCCACAGATTTCTGACTTTTTACTAAATCAGTTACCTCAACTTTCTTAGAGTTTTCGTCTTCAACTTTTTCAACATCAGGGTCTGCTTCAGTATCCACCGGTGTTGCAGGAACATCACTTGTTGTTGGTGCTGTAGGAGGAGGTGGTAACATAGCACCAGTATCACCAGGTGGTGGAGGTGGTGTTGCCCCACCTACTGGTGGTACATCTCCTGCTGGGGGAGGTGGTGGTGGAACATCTTGTTCCATAATATAGTTATTTATTTCCTTGTATCTACTAAGTTCATTTAAAATCTTGTGGTCGATTCGCATTTTTCTATCCGTTTAATAGTTGTTTTATCCCAGTTTGTGTTTCCACTTGGATTCTTTTATTTGTTCTCATTGTATTGTCAACTCTTTCTATTAGACCATCTTTCATTCTAACAACATAACATTCACCAGTATCTAAATCACAAACTTGTTTAGTACCATCACCTAAATCTTTTTCAGTTGTTTTTGTATTTTTACCTAAGTAACTATCTAAAATTAATTTTACGCTCATAATAATTTTATTTATAAATATCACTATATTGCATTAAATGCTTGTATACCTTTACCAATAATTAAAAGTTGTGCGTCAAAAGTATCTGTTTGATTTTTAATACTTTCCCACTCTCTTTTACCTAAACTGATGTCAACATTAGAGTTGATGTATGTAAATTCAAAGACATTAGTAGGTGTTGTCCCTTTCAATTGATTAATTAATGGTGTCCACCTTTCAATGAAAAAATCAACCACTTTGTCCAAACTTGGGAATACAACTAAAAATAATGGATTTTGGTCACTTGAACAATAATATTCTTTTTTCGGAAAATATTTTGTGATTAATGGGTCACTCCATCGAGCGGATCGAGTTAAAACAATGTTACCAAAATTATAACCTCTTGCTTCCAAGGATTGATTATATATCGAACTGAAATAGAACCAAGAGAAAACACACAAACGAATATTTTCATTTGCTGTTTTTTGTTTTAAAGTTTCTTTCAAAAACTTAAGTGTAATTGTAATTTTATCAGGACTGACTTGTCTGAAATCTTCGTAAGGTGCGCCAACTTGAAGTTCACGATTTGATAATGTTGATAAAGGTTTAATACCCTCCGTGATATACTTGATTGCTTGTTCTTCAAGTCTTGCCCCTCTTTGAATCTCAGCCTTTTGTTGTTTTATTTCATTTCTTCTTTGGTCTATAATATTTCTAACAAAGTTGTACTTCAAATTTTGTAAGTAATCATCAATTTTAGATAAAGCAGCTGTCGCTTGTCTTACACCCACAATGTCAGTACTGAATTCTCCCTGACTTATTGAATGGTTAACTTCTGTAATATAATATGCACCATAAAACATAGGAACATATCTTAAATTGAAATACATCGTTGGTTGAATAAGTGCATTTCCCATCATTGATATACTACAAGTATAACTTCTATTTTTGTATAGGTTATAAAGAGAAACACTTTGAGTAGTACCTTGGCGACCACCAGATTGGTTGGCCATATCATTCAATATTTGTAAAGATTCGGCAGTTGACAATCCATTTTCTTGACCCACTGTGAAACTTTTAAAGATTGATTGGTTCTGAATTCCAATATCAACATTGAATCCAACAACTCTATTTGACTTATCAAAATCTTTCTTTCCTGTCTGTTCCTCAACCAAAGGATTATCAGTTCTCCTTAAGTCAAAAGCATCATTTCTATATCTCCAATCAATGTTATTTATTGCTAATTGTTCACTAGGTTTACCAGGGAAAAAACATACCAATTTGGAACGAGATTCAGTGTAATCAACATTTGTAAATGTACCAAACAAAGAATTTGCGAATTCTAAAGAACCCTCAGTTTTAGGTTTAGGGTTCTTAACAGCATCTTGAACACCATAAAAATTTACATACGATGGTAAATTCATATAGACAAATCTGTTATCGTGGAGAATAGTTTTAATTAATCCCTCCATTGTATTTTCGGGACTTATAAAATCTAACAATTCAGAAAGTTTAAATAAATCAATAAGAATAATATCTCCGATGTTTCTACTTGCTCGGTCTAAAATTAAAATGTCTTCGAATAAAGTTCTATTTTTAAAGTCACCACCTGCAATCCATTTGTCGTTGAATGCTTTAAACATATCATACAACTCTATTTTTGTTTTTGGGGCATCCCTTATTTCAGAGTCAAGTTTTTCTAAAGTGATGTTTGTTATCGATTCGAGCTCGTTAGTTAATTTACCATTAATGTTGTCCAATATTTTTCCTATAAAATCTTCAATTTTTAACAAATAGTTAGTCATTGATTCAAAAAATATACCCTTACTTATACCTGTAGATGGATTTGGTACCTGTGGGTAATTTTCTTGTTCAGTATTTTGCGCTTGTTGTATATTAACAATATATTGGTTTTGATTTGGGTTTGTTGCCAAACTTCCATATATAATCAATATTATTTCATCAATTATAATCTGATAATTAGTTTGGAAACTTTTAGTTCCTTCAAAAGACACCTCACCATTTGGTGTTTTATACACACCCCACTTACTAGGTCCTGACACATATATGTTGATTGTAAAATTATCTCTTAGTGTTGCAACGGAAACTAAATTACCGATAGGTCCGACTGGTGGTGCAGGTTTCGGAATCGGATTAGTTTGAAATTGATTTAGTTTTTGTGTAGCATAAATCTTTATCATAGGGGCAAACAACTCAACATTTCTTTGAGTGAATGCAATATTTAAATCAACAAAAAAGTCAGTGATGTATGAACCATTATCTTTATATTGAAGTTCAGGTATTTCAGAAAATCCAACATAGGTTAATAAAGCTTTCCACGCTAAAGTATTTCTAGGGTCACTCCTTGAGGCACTCAAAGTTATATTTCCACCTTGGGTTGGTAGGGTATTTGGGGTTTGTAATGTGTATCTGTCAAACTCAAAACCATCTATTATCTGTAAATTAGAGAATGAATAAAATAACTTTTTGTCATAAGAAGATGGATTTCCGAACTTAAAAATAATATCATAATTAAGAAATCCTTGTATGTAATTATTAAACTCTGTGAGTTGTTTTTCTTGCAATAATTCAACCATTTTATCACCAGTGTCACCAGTGGTCACGGTAAGTACCATCATTTTTCTCATCAAGTACTGAAAATTCCTATATGAAGCTTCCACATCACCTACCTGATTACTTACAGCTAATTTATTTGATGTTTCAAATAAACTAGAATCAGCATAATCATAAATTGATTTTGAGAATTTAAGAAATTCATTTTCAAAATTATCTAAAACTGATTTTTCAAAAACTGAAAATATTTCACTGATTTGAGTATATGAATTCCTAATACTAAAGTTTTCCTGATTATTAGTATTGTTATTTATGAAATTTAAATACTCGTAAGGTGATGGTTTAGAAACTTTGGCATTGTCATAGTAACCAAAATTGGGTGCACCCCAAAATAGTCGTACAGAACCATCGTACATAGCTTGATTGTTCAAAACTTCGATTTGTTTCTTTCCATTTTTGATACACTCGTTTTTAGTTTGATTAAACAAAGAACCATGAGATGGTAAGGGGTATTCGAAATTGCCATCATTAGTTCTCACAGTCATAGACCAAGGTATAATTCTACAATCTCGTTTTGAATTCGAACTATCAAAACCCTCAGGTAAATTAACTATTGCTGTATTGACATAATTGAATGTCAACCCAGATGTTATTGCGCTCTGTATATCTAAACTTGTATAACCATCTGCTCGTCTATTCGTAACAATAAAGGTTGAATTTGTTATATTGAACGAGTTGTTTAATTGGAATTGAGAATTATTAATTTGTGAAAGAATCGTTGTTCCCGCTGGTATTCCCAACCCACTAAGAATATCCCCAACTTGAAGTGAGCCTTGTATATTAATAATTGTGAGTGTTGTTCCTTGAACATCACATACACCATTGATTTGATAATCAGTCGCAATTATTGGATAACCTAAGTAAAAGACACTAAAGTCATTTATTAATTTGGGGTAGAATCCAACATTGATTAAAGTCGAGGTTTCTGGATTCGGACCTGAACCAAAGACCGAATTTTTTTGGAGAATAATATCAATTTGTGAATTATTGATGATTAAGTTATATTCCTTTTCGGAGTCATTAGTTACTGGATCATAATTGTTTAAGTATGAAAAACCACTCCAAGATGTTTCAATGATGTCTCTTCCATCATTAATAAATGTTTTATATCGATGCCATATTGAACCCATTTTCAAAATCCAAGCAAAAGGTAACTTGTGAACACCACCAAATTTTTTAAATGTTGCGAAAATATAACTCAAATCTTCAGGATTAGACGAGTCACCTAATGTTTTATAAGTTTCCCTTAAAGTTGAAAGTGGGAGACTATTCAAAAACAAATAAGCTGATGCAACAAATGGATAGGTTTCATTGTCCCTAAAATTTTGTATTCCCCTTTGAATTGAGTTTATAAAATATGGGGTATTCAATATTGAAGTTGTTTGTTTTGCACTAACTAATCCATCATTATAATTAGAATATTCAACTCGTCCTTCAGTAATAAAAGTTTGATTTGATTGTCTATTTTCGTAAAATGTTTTAAGTGGGGGTGTCAATCCTTGAGATAAAAAGTTGGTTGGTGTTTTGTTCAAGTACGAAAAATTAGAGAAAGGTCTGTTGAAATTTCTATTCTCACCATTTTTCTCAAAGTTTGTAATTGTTTTTTTCAAATCATTATAGAAAACAGATTTTCTCGTGTCGAAGGCCAAAATTGGATTAGTAAATTCAACACCATTGGATAGATACTGAGTTATCCATTGTTTATTAGTAAATGGATAGGTATCTGTGAAATCGAATACATTTGTCTCACTATTATCGGAAATGTATGTTTGTAATTTTTCAATACTTGTAATATCAGCTTTCGGTGTAGTTACAGAATTATTCAAAAAATTAGGTAAAAAGAATTCTATTTGTGCATTTTCCGTTTTATTTTTAATGTATGATGTGTTGAATATACCTCTTATGAAATTTTGCCAGCTTTCACCAAAACCACCATTCGAAAATTGTTTTAGATTTGTTAAATTTACAGCATAATTTTTTAATTTGTCGGATAGAAAAGGATTATCCTTACCTAAACTATTTTTGATGTTGGTAACTTCAGAATCTGCTATCACAGTTGTAATTTTATCCAAGGCAGATGTAAAATTATATGAACGAGATAGTTTAGAATAATTAGAAATCCAAAGTATTCTTTCATAAATTTCATAATAGAATTTTACTTCTTCTTTGTTGAAGTAAACATTGTTCTCGATTGGGAATTCAATGGCGTTAAAAGATAGTCTTAAAACATCTTTCAATTCGTTGTTTGTTGTAACACCGAAATTTGGTGCTGCTAATCTCTTTGTAAAACCTCTTATATACTCCTCAACAAATTCTACCTCAGGCCAAACATTAGGGTTATTCGCTTTAGTTCTACCAATTACATCGGAATCAGCAGGATATTTAATTTCGTACTTTTCTTTTCCATTTTGACCACCAGTTTGGACAATAAATTGTGGCCACGGATATACAGGTTGATTAAGTGTTTGACCTAATTGTGGTATATCTGGGGATGCTGAACTTATAGCTGGATCAAATATTACCGCTTTCTTATCTTTGTTGTCTCTAGCATCCCATGCTTTCGAATGAGTATCATCTAATAATCTCATAAAAGCTTCCCCATTTGCAAATATTACCCCGAGTACATTCCTTATCGTTGGTTTGAAACCTAAAGTACTAGTTTTGTTTTGAAGAAAAAAAGACAATTCTGTTGTTATTTCTTCTTCAATTTGATTGATTAAAGTGTTTAAATCCTTTTCCATTTGGTCGATACATTCATTGAATGAACCAGTACCTGAAAAATAAAAGAACGGATAATCATCGGTGTTTTTTGCAATATCTGAATTTATTAATTCCTTTCTAAGAGTTTGATAGTCAGGTACTGTTGGTTGAGCCACAGATTTTTTTAGTCTCCATGTCTCATCTAATCTAACATTACCCTCACCAGCCTGAGTACCGAAGTCAATTGGTGTATTAAAAACAAATGTTCCCCCTTTTTGGAAAGAATCAAATTGTATTCTGTTATTAATTTCAGATTTTACTGGTGGTTTATTACCAATAGTATATGTCTTGTTTTTACCAAAAGTTTCATTTTCACTAAGTAGATTGTTGTATCGATTGACAATTTCAAGTAACTTACTTTGTGCTTCTTTTTTATTGTTTGGATCAGTTCTATAACCCTCTTTTAATGTAAAAATTGGTATAAGCTCATTACCTCTTTGGATGATGAAAAAATTTTGTTGTCTATCACAATATGTGTTAAACCAAGAAGTTTCATAATTTTTTATTTCACCCCTATACTGATTTAAAACATCTAAATATGTATCAGCATCAGTAATTGGTTTCAAATTTTGTTTTGTAAACTCACCTAATTCATTTTTTAAGAACAACTTCAAGTTATTTTGTAGTTGTACTAAAGTTAGTTGTGGAAAATTGTCAGGTAATAATCCCTTAGAAATATAATCTGAATATACTTCCTTTATTTTTTGATAGCCTCTTGTTATTGTTTCAGGAGTTTTTGTATCTGTGGGTGAAAGCGTGTTATTAATTTTAGTGACATTAAATTTTGAAGTGTACATATGGGGTACTGCTTGGAGAGACCCAACAGCAACTTCTGATAATAATGAAAACTTATATGTGAAAAAATCTAATTGGATTTTAAAATTACCATTTGATGTGTCATATCTGGCATTAAATTTATGTAACATCAAGGGAAGTCTAATGGCCTTACCAAAATAACCTTTAATAGTTAAATAGAATAATGGATATGGTAAATTAAAGAATGGGGCATATGGTGAATTATCTCCAGATTCGAAGAGTGCTCTACCCTTAACATCCTCCATTTGAATAGTTACTTGTGGTTCCATCGAAGTATTCTGTCTAATACTAATAGAAGTGATACCCAATAAACCATTATCCACTGAACCTAGTCTTCCACTTGATAGGGTTTGTTGTCTTATAAAATAATCAGGTTCTTTCTTTTCATTTGTAAATCCAACTTTTTCTAATTTGGGTTGATTTACACCCCTACCTTGTAAGGTATCTTTTCCTGTCAGTTCATCAGTATAAGAATTATCCAAATAAGTTTTTTTACCAGGATTCAAAAAATTAATTGATGCAACTGTTATGTTTTGTACAGCATCATTGGATGCCACCCCTAAAGCTAATTTTGTTCTAGGTAATACTTTACACTCCAAGTTAGCATATATTACTAAATTTTCATGTTTAATTAATCTGTCTTGAGCTTTTCCATTGTTGTCAATTACTTTATTAGGGTCAACTAAAAAAATATTGTTATAATCAAACTCAACTAAAATGTTTTCTGAATTATCTACCATAATAAAAGAAATAGTTATTCAACTCGCTTTTGTAGTCTTGTAATGAAGTTATCAACGGATATGGAATTGTCAATATAGTACCATCAGGTATGTTCCATTCACCACCAACATAATTTGGATTGGCTAACATAATTAACCAACCAAAAACTGGTGTACCATAATATTGTTGTGATATTTTATCCATACGAGATTGTCCAATTTTATAGATATATCTTTTATCAGATGTCTTCGATGGTAAATTTATATATGGTACAACTGTTTGTTGTCCATCTATTTGAAACTCATTATATCTATTATATGTCTGTAATGCCATTTTTAATTAAATTTGTAGGTATTCAAGAATGATGTTTTCCCACTCTCGGTACTTTTCTGTTGATATAACTCCTTTATTTTTGTTTCTTGTGTTTGTACCTTAGCTTGGTCTTTGACAGTTGTATAATTAAACTTTCTTACCTTACCTTTTTTATATGTATCATCCTTAAGATTTTTAGTGTAGTCTTTGTATTTTTTACTTTTTTTCACTTTGTCGAATTTTTTTTCATCAACATTAATTTGTTTCGTTGATTTGTTTTCCCACTCGTTAACAATCTTTTCGAATTTGTTTTTGAAATTCACAGGTGATTTAACACCAGTAAGATTACCTTTGATTACACTTCTTATGAAATCATCTTTTTTTGTTTTATCAGTCAGAATTCTTCCCATAATCAAAAAGAAATTAGCATCGTCTCCATCAGTAATCTGACTAAATGTGTATTTTTTTGTTGGGTTTTCGTCTTGAAAGAAAGCAATTTCGTTATCAGTCAAAACCTTATTATACCCATCAAATACTTGTTTGAACTTAAGATAGTCGGTTTTTAATTCTTCATAAGTATCAGGTGTTGTTGCTTGACTGGCAACATCGGTTGTTGGTATAAGATTATAGACTCTTGGTGAGTTGGTATCCAAAAGTTTCCCATCAGTCTTTTTGATAATTAAATTAATTTTTCTAAATAATTGTACATAAGTTTGTTGAAGTTGAGTTAAATCTTGTAGATTTGTAGTGATACCTTGTTTATATCGAGGTTTCAATGACTCGGTATATTGTACCATATTCTTCTTAAGTACATCTATAAATGGATTTTTTCCGTTGGTTGAATCCTTAAAAAACTCAGCCATATATTTAACCAAAGGATTTTTATTGTTATTTATGTTATTAATATAAGTTGTAAATTCTTGGTCTATATCAGATTCATAGGTGGGTTTACCATAAATCTTTATTTCCTCACCATTTGTACTATTTATATCTTCGTCATTAAATAATTTTCCATTGGTATAATTTCTTTTGATATCCAAAATTTGGATAATTCCATAGTTGTATTCCTTGAATATACTCTCCAATTTATTTACAAGACCTTCAAAATATTTAGGTGACTCATCTAACAACTTGTCCATAATTGATTTGTAAACAATTTCACCTGTTTGTCCTACTTGTCCTGCTGGTGCTGGTATATTAGTAACTATCTCACCAATTGTATCACCACCATCATTTGTTGCTTGTGGTGTAGAATTCTGTAGTAATTTAGATGGTTGTTGAGCTATTAAATCATCGATTATAGATTTATCGATTGCAGTAGTATCCTCTGTAGGTGTAGCTCTTTCATCATATATTTCTGTATTGGCATAGTAATTAAATGATAAAGCGTTCTGAAGTTGTTCGATTGGTTTTGCTAAACCCATACCACCAATGATTTTGAAATTCATAGTTACCTTAACTATCATAGGTTGTACACCAATACCTTCAGGATTTAAATCTAAAAGATTATTTTCATATGAAAAACTTACCCCATCAGGAACTATTTTGGTATGGTAAAAATCTCCAATTCTTAAAACTAAAATTGGGGGTGTCCCGAATGAAGTGTTTAAGGCATCGTTGAATTTAGGTTTACCATCAGTACCAATCACCGGGATAGTTTCACCAGGTCTTACACATTGATTTAAAAAAGTAAGCCTAGAATTTAATCCCTCAGGTGTCATTGAGTGGAAGGATGGGTTAAAATATCTAATTTTTTCTCTAATTGAATCATATATCATAGGTGACTCATCCTTTATAACCTCAAAATAATCACACTCAGTCAAAAGATTTCTTAAAATTCTTTTTCCAATTCCATCTTTTAGTTTTTGAGTGTAGTCAACTGATGATGTTTCTCTAAGTGTTTTAGTACGCTGAATTTCAAATTTATCAGGAGTTTTGGGTTCGTCACCACTAACATTCTTATTATCAGGTTGTTGTTCTTGTTTTGTTTTACTCGGTGACACTATATCAACTACTTTAAGAATAACTCTCCTACAAGCCATAGCGTTTATAGAATAAATTTGAGCCTTACTATTACTTTGTGGTTCAATTTTTTTATTACAGTTGACAGGACTAAAAGCTAACCCATCTGTTGCGAGAGGGGATACAGTTAACACTTCACCTTTTGGGACTTCTTTGATTGATATTTTACTAAAATACTCTTTCAAACTAGCACCAGTAGTTGTTTTATAATTTTCCAAAAATTGTTTAACTGAAGCTATCCTTCTTTTAGATAGATCCAAATTATATGTTTCCCCACCTAACTCTGATGCCGAACCAACTAATTCTAAAGTAACTGTTGTCTCAGCATTATCTTTGAATACATTGTATAAGTCATTTATAAATCCTTCAGAAAATTTTGTATAATTAGATTGTACAACTGAATCGAAAAATTGTCCCACATTTTTTTGTTCATTACAATAAGTTGTGTTTGTTTTACAATAAGTTCCACTTGAGTTGAAGACATCGTTTGCGTCTCTAATATAATTATTTTTCGAACCAACATATGAATTATAAGTCGTATCATATTGTGGAGTAGTGTTAGGTTTCGGTATGTCATTATCGAAATAAAATCCAAATTCAGAGTATTTTCCTTTGAAGTCCGCTGCTAAGTTAGGGGGGTTACCCATAGTACTTCCACCACCCATAGCACTTGCTCCACCAGCACCACCCATAGTACTAACCCCTCCCGTTGGTAACTCACCATCGGCACTACCTTTAATTTCTTTACCAACACCTATCAATTCTTCAGGTGTAAGTCTCGGTGAATTGATTATTTCTTGATAAGTAAATAAATCAGCTATAGGTATAGTGTTGAACTTTTTCGCCAATTCGTAAATATCATATTTTACACAACCAGCAAAAAAAGAATCTAAAATAGAATCAACTTTTTGTTTATTAATCCCCTTAAGTTGTTTGTCAACAATAACATTCATAATTGATGGGTGGTCAACAATTATTTTCCAACTTAATGTACCTGACCTACTTGTATCTTTATAGGTATAAATTGGTTCAGGTCTACCCAAAAATGATGTACTACCAAAGTTTGCATTACTAGAATCTGAAAATGATAAGTCATAAGGTGGAAACCACATTACCCTACCACCATTAGGTCCTCTTTCACAAGCGGGTAAATCATCATAAGTAAAACCTGGTTTACTTGATGTTCTCCATGCTAAATTTTCAATAGAGAACATATATTTTTTAGCAACCAATTGTCCTCTTGCATTCGGTTGTATGTTTGTTGAACCAGGATTTCTTGTTGGTGATATATTTAAATTGTATGTTCTATCCAAAACAGAATTAGTGAATCTCCTACCACTAGTAGTGATACCATCTGTTTTCTGAAGGTCTTTAAATGTGTAATAAGGTGTATCTTTAGCAAAAATTCTACAATATTCTCTTCCAACTTCTATACCAGTAGTATTATCTGTATAACTTAATACTTTTGACCCTTTTGTTAATTCCTTATATCCATCATTGAATACTTTACTAACTTGATTGATAGCATTACCAACATGTTTTAGCCTTGCAATACCTTGGAGGCTATCCGCTGAATTAATTAACCTCTGAGTTTCATCCAATATAGATGTGGGTTTAAAATCAATATTTGTTGACTGACTACTTTGATATTTCGAACTAATTAAGTTAAATTCGTCATCCAAAGTACCGGCTCCTCCACCAGGAGTTGCTCTGAAACCAGCGTCAGCCCTATACTTTGGTGAAATCCAAACAAAATCACCATCAATACCCCCACCATCAGAAAAGGATTTACCTGCTAAACCAAAATTGATTTGATTCTGATTTCCTTCAAATAGAATACCCATCTCGGAATTACCAAATACTGGTGCTTGTTGTTGTCTACCAAAAGCATCAACAGGAACTTGATTTGGTGGTGAAGTTATTAATGATGGTTCTGCGTTTTTACTACCTACATAGTAACCACCAACTGTACTAACTGGTTGTGTGCCATTCAGTGTTAAATTTAAAGTAGCACTTGATTGTCCTGTGTTTTGATTTGTATTATCTTTACTATATGGGGGTTGATATCTATTTAATTCTAAATTCTGAAATAAACTAGACCTTTGAGCATTACCAGTATTTTGAATAAATGTTATTGAGGGGTTGTTCGTGTTTGTGATAATCGGTCCTAAGGCGTTCCCAAACAATCGATTTACTGAGTTTAGTGCACTTAATGTTTGTCTATTTTCACCCCCATTTATTTCTGTAGGTGCAAAGTAATCACCAGGTATTGGTGAACTTGGGTAATAAGTACCTTGTAGTCTACTACCAAAGTCAGTAGATGAATTTGGTTGGTCTGAAACTGTAATCCTCCAATTTTGATAATAAATTTTTTCTCTTCCTGAAACAAGTAAACTAGCTTGATATGGGTCTTTAAAAGTATCCATATTAATGGTACCAACTGTCTTAGTACTTGTTTCAATATTAACTCGATACTGAAATTGTTTTTTTAACTCAGTTGCACTTATTTTTGCCAAACTTGAGTCTTGGGACAATAATCCATCAGTACCTATCGGATTTTCAGAATTGAATATATTATATGCGGCGTACGAAGATGGTACAAAATTTACAGGTGAAAGCTCCCAATATGGTAGATATAATTTATTATTGTTTTGGATATCATCAATAATAACCATCTGATTAAACCCACCTTCAGGTCCATATTTGTTTTCTATGAATGCAGTATCGATGAAAAATTCATTGACCAAATCCATCTTTGTATCGTTAGGGTTATATTCACCCTGATTTGGTTTTACTGGTAACTTATTATTAATAGTAACATCAAAATAACCACCCTCAGGACCATAGTTATTTAGCTTGTATAATTCATCGGCTTTTGGTGGATTTTCAATTAAATCATTTGGTGTGTCAACAACACTCAAATCTCTTGGTGTGTATTGTGTATTTCGGTTACCAGTATTAGGTATAAAGAAACCTGGTACTGTGTAAGGTTTCAAATTCCTCACCAATAAATCCTTTCTAAATATTGTTGTCGCTTGGAACGATAATGGACTATTTGACATCGGTTCTTTTCACTATAAATAGTTTTTTTTATGGTTTCTTAATAACACTTGTATCATTACCCAAAAGTGGTTGCTTACCAGTTTTTCCAAAACTTTTCATAGAATCCTCAACAGCTCTTCGTACAGCATCAGCAACATCGGCAGTCTTCAAACTTTGTTTTAACTCTGAAGTATTCAGTTGTGGACTCTTAGTTGTATCAATTTCAACTTTATGTGTTAGTTGGATTTCCATTTTTGTAGGCATGCTTGTTCCACCCTCCCTTAATGATTCGTGAGTTCCCCCAACTAATTTCACGGTGTCCATAGGTAATAACTTTAATTCGAAGTCTTTTGCTTCAGCAGAGTTGGGTTTTGGTATGTCAGCTTTAATTAATTGTTTAAGTGCTGCTGTCAAGGAAGGAAAACCAGCACTTTTCAACTCTGTAGTTAATCCAATTATATCCTCACCTAACTTTAAAAATCTATTTGAGCTCGTATCTAATTTTGAGATAACTTCAACAGTGTGTTCAGGGAATTTACCTAATTTATTACCATACGCCTCCATTTTCTCAGAAAAGTTTATTGCAAAATCCTTCATACTCGTTTTACCTTCACTAACATCTGTCAACATTTGTTCAAATGTACCAAATAAATCTTTTCGTATGTCCTCAGTTTTCAAACCTGGTGCTTCTCCCATTCTTGGTATTAATGCGGCTAATCTTCTTTGTGCATTTTCAAATTCGGTTACTGCTGGGGTTCCAGCCATTGCATAACCAGTTCTATTTGCCAAGGTTTCCATAGATTTTTCAATTGATTTTAGTGTTGTCAATTGGTCTTTTGCTAAGTCCTCGGCCGTTTTGGGTTTCATTATTTCTTTCAACTTATCGGGGTCTTGTCTGAACTTCTCTAAAGCTTGATCTATACCCAAGTTTTCACCATCTAGTCTAATCCTCATATCACCACCCTTTCCGATTTCAGAAATACTTGCGATAAATCTTTGTTCCTCTTCCGAAAATTCACCACCAAATCTAATTTTTTTCATTTTCTCGTCAACCTCTTTCGAACTCAATGCAAGTTTGGCCAAAGAACCCTGAGTCATTCCTAATTGGTCTTCAATCTCTCTTAATCTTCTTTTTTCACCTGGTAATATTTCGAATGTACCATCCGCTTTCATCTTCACAAAACTTTTACTCATTTGTTCGAGTTGTTTTTGAAGTTCTTCAGGGTCATTTTGTGACAAATCCATTAACCTCAGTGGGTCTAATAAGTCTGATTGTGCAACACCCAATCTTTGCATAGCTGCAGCAACTTGTATCGCACCCTCTGGATTGAAAACTTTTTCAGCTAAGTTTAGAGTTTCTTTCATATCAAATCTCAGAGAGGTTGCATGTGCTGCCATCCTAGCTAAACCTTCAGTCCCACCCTCGAAATTAAATTTGTTAAGTGTACTCATATTGTTTAACATAGTATCAATCACCTCACTAGCATTCACACCAAGCTTTGCACTTACAGCTAAAGCTTCATTCACTTTATCACCCATTTGGTAAACAGAAATACCAACATCTTTGAAATTAGTTACAACAGTACTTATTTCTTTGTTGGTTTGTGTTGATAAGGCATATATTTCTCTGAAAGAATCTGAAGTTAAAACAACATTTCTTTTTAATGCTTGTGAAACACCTAATTGTGCGTTTTCAATATTTGAAAATTCTCCACCCAATTCCACAACACTTGCTACAGCGTCACTCATTGTACTTCTGATGTCAACCATTCTTTCCCTACCAACACCAAATGTTTTCAAAACATTTGTGGAAGATACCTCAGTGTCGTATAAAACTTTTCTAATCTTACTTTCGTCAAAGTTTGTATTAACATAGTCCAAAAACTTATCAAACCAAGGTTTTAAACCTGAGTCAAATATTTTTTGGAAAAAATCACCTCCTGGGTTTGTATCTGGATTAGGTCCTGCCATAAAATTCTTTTATTTATAAATACAAAAAGGACTGATTTATTTTTCAGTCCTCATTAGTGTTAACTTCTATGATTTTATTGATTAAATATTTTCTCACATAGGTAGGTATAGTATTAAATTCTGTATAAGATATTCTAAGATGTTTAGCCAACAAAAAGAATTCATCCAACAAATACTTACTATAACTAGAAGAAAGGGCGAAAAAAGTCGACCCCAAATGTGACATTGAATGTCACCAGTTCTCCTGATGGGGCTTTTACTGTTTTTCTTAAGTCTAAACTTGGTGTATTGTCTTTAACAAAGACTCTAAGGAATTTGGAATCCATAATTGGCATAGTCTCAACATATGTGGATATCATTCCTCTATCATCGTTCCCATTTATTGAAACTATCATTTTATTAAGTCTCCAAGTAATAATTGGGGTAACTCTACCTTGTGGGTAATTCTCCGATAAACTTTCCAATTCATTTGATTCACCAATAGTAAGTGGTTTAACTTTTAAGGTGTCACCACTTCTAGGTAACTTAATTGTAAATGTTCCATCTTCGTCAGGTTTGTATTCACACTTAGTTAAATTTAATTCATCTAATAATATTGTAACCTCAAATGATTTTTCTGTTCTTGGGTCAACTAAACTCAAGGTGTATTCAGGACCGAATGAAGTGTTTCTCAGAAAAATTAAAATAGCTTGAATATCACTTTCTAATAACTCGTCAGGTTTAATGTCGTGTTCATAGATTTTATTCCTCAACAAAGAAATTATTACATTGTTGTTAGAATTTCTGGCATTCACCAATAAATTTTCATCACTTGCAGTAAGGTATCCAACTTTGATTGACTTTTTTTTACTTTTATAAAAAATACCATTCGTAGGTAGTTTTACTACATCATGCGGTAAATTAAAGTTCGAGGTTGCCGCTTCTAATAATTCTCTGTCCATATTTTTTTTCTTAAAAGATACACCTTCTTAATTCTATGTAAATAAAAACCCCACACATTATTGTATGGGGTTATAAATTCTTATATATTTCTTTTAGTAAACTAAAATACAACGGTCAGGTCTCAATGTAATTTGAATTGTTGCTAAAGCATCTTGTGCATACCCTAAGTTACCAAAGTTTGAAGAAGTTATAAAACAACCTTCCATAATCCATTTTTCAACTACTACACCTGTTGGGTCTAACATTTCCAAATCAACATTTCTTTTATAACCAGCGGCATAACCCATACGACCTGTTACAGACTCAGCACACAAACGAATCCATTCCATAATTGCTTGAGTTGCGGAAGGTCCGATTGGGTCTCTCAATGTCACATTTATAGTACCCCAAGTAAACCTACCAGCAACATATGTTTCAGTGTTTAGGAAAGGGATTGGTGTACTATTAACAGTTATTGTTGGTCTTGAAGCGGATTCAACAAACCATTCATTAATACCTAATGAGGAAGGAAATCTCATAATAAACCTATTCTGTCTTTTCGGCTCATAAGGTATGGGCATTTTCATCAATAAATCAGCCATCGTATATCTTTTTAAATTTTAATCTTTATTTTTATTATAAATATCTATTTGTAATTTTTTTTCTATTGACTTTTAAAAACAAAATAAATATTATTATACTAGAACTAGTTTTATATAATTATTATATTAATTTATTTAATATTTTTCTTATTATAGTCTCTAGTTGTAATTCTTCTTCATCTGGTTTATATTCTTTTTTCTTACCTCCGTGTGTTGAAAATATTTTAACACCCTTTATACCTTTACTCATTGCCTCAACATTTCTGGGGTCGTCATCAGAAAAACCAATAATCGGAACAAATTTATTTTTAATGTTGTTCACGATTTTTGATGAAAGTCTTAAATTTAATTTTTCTGCTTGACCTTGAACATATTTTATAAATCGATTCATTGCATCAATTTTAGCAATTTCTGGTTTTGTTGCAGAACCTTTACCATATGACACGGGATAATATCTGTTCATTTTCAAATATTTCATTATTTCAGTTTCCTTGTCACTAGGTTTTTCTTGAGCATTTTCTCTCATTTTTACTAATGAATCATATAACTTATCAGAATCAATTCCACCTCTATTTGTGTCTATAAGTTTTTTTATTCCAATCATTAACGTTGAAGGTCTATGCCCTCTTGCTGTGATGATTGCAAATAGTGAACCATTATTGATTGCTTCCACTAAATCAGACCATGCGGCATTTTTAGCTAATTTAGCTGACATAATGTCCTCTAAAAACTTTTCATCTCCTTTAGTTCCAAAATCTCTGAATGGATTTGGTGCAAAGTCAACAATTTTAAAACCATTATAGTCAAATGGTTTTACTCCAATTTCAGTTCTGTACTCAGCAAAATCCTCAGTTCCCATACCAACTTCTTCTCCATCATCATCTAATAAATAAATTTGTGTTGGCATATACATTAAGTTGTCATCCCAATCAAAAGCATAATATTTCATAGGAATTTCTCTTTCCTCAAACTCTCTCAATAATTTTATAATTGTATTTCTCATACTATTAAATATGTCTTAATTAAAAAAGGGGGAGATTTTGTCTCCCCCATAATTATTATCAAATTTTAGATATTCTCAAATGATGCACCTGTTGGTGTTATGAAGAAAGTAATATCTATGAACTCTAGTGCTCTTGTAGGTTTAATGTAGATTCTACCAGTTAATTGATTTCTATCTAAGTCAGCAGGATCAGATGATACAGTTACACGGAAATCATATAAACCTCTGTCTCTTCTGATTGCGTCTAAGATTGGATTAACCGCATCCAAGAAATCTTGTCTTACCTTTTCGTCATTTTGTTCGAATAACAATCTAACTGAAACAGCTGATATAAGTTTTCTTGCTTGTAATAACAATCTTCTAACATTAATTCTATCAAGTGCCGACTCTCTAATTTGCATAGTCTTGTTACCCCAAATTACCGTTCCGACATCTGAGAATGTTGCAATTGGATTCAGTCTTCCTTGATAAAGAGTATCTCTATCCTCTTGAGTAAGTTTCTTTCTCGCTTTGATTGCACTTACAATACCACGAGTGTAACCTGCTGCTGCAAACCAAGGGAATGCTATGTTATCAGTTAGAGCAAGATTCTTACAAACCTCAGCAGTTGCTGGAATATAGATTTGAGTATTGTTAACCGTATCTCTAGTTAAAACCCAAGGATAATAAGTAGCGGTGTAATTCGAATCAATACCCGCAGTTACTAAGTTATCAACAGCCTCTTGTGGATAAATAATTAATTGTGAATCATTTGCTGAAGCTGTATATAAATTATAGTCAGGTGTTGTTGTTATATAAATTGAGTCCGCTCTGTCAAATTCAACCATATTTATGGCCGCCTCAACTAAACCACTATTATTAACATAATCAATACCAGGTGTTGCAAAAACATTTATATTAACCGCTTCAGGATTAGAGAAGGTCTGAATACCTAACAAGTAAGCGTAGTAATCAGAGTTTGCATAATCTTGTGTATTATCACCAACACTTATTTGTTTAAATGTTCCTGAACCAGTTGCGTTCGGATACCTGAAATCAGGACAAGCCCCCCTTAAGTAACCACTTCTACCTAATACAAATGTATCTTTGTTTGTTCTATTTTCTCTGTAGATGTCCCAACCATCAAAACCACCCTTACATAGTAAACTGAACTTACGCGCAAATATTCTGAAGTATGGATTACTTTCATTATCAGGGTCATTAGTGAATGATGCTGCACCAACAAAGAAAGCTGTAGTACCACTTGAAGCAAAACCATTGGAGATTGTAATTCCACTCGCATTTATATCCATATGGAAACCCTTAGTTTTGTAAGCCCAATCATCACCAACAGTTGCAGTACAAGGTGAACTTGGAATTCTTTTTCCTTTGTAAGTATAAAAGTCAATATCATATCCATAGAAGTCACCAATACCTAAGTATGTTCTTCTAACATTATCACCTGAACTTAACAAAGCATCATCTGCACCACTACTCAATCCGAAAGGTGGATTGTAAATTTGTTCACCAGGAAAATCGTATTTAGTTTTGTATACTGGGAATGGTGGTTTCGAACCCGCATATTCACGGAATGTATAACCTTCGAAACCACAAGGTAAAGCATCTATTGGTGCATCTTCGTTCATTTCCAACATAACAAACTTCGAGTTAAGTTGATATTCTCCATCTGAAGTACCAATTTTTTTAGCAACGAAATTGTTCTCGTTTGGATTCATAGAACAATTAGTAAATTTCTCCAATACTTGAGGTGCAGCGTCTGAATCAAAAAAGTCTCTAACATATACATCAAATGTACCATTTGTGAAAGATATATTTGCAATAGAAATTTTTACCTCCACATTTGAAGTATCACCATCAGCAATAGTTATGAACTTGAACAAGTTGTAAACTTTATTACCTCTCAACTCAGAAACCAACCAAGGAGATGTTGCTGATTGATATTGTTCTAAATACCACGCTATAGAAGTTAAGTCAGTATAAGGTCTTGCACCCGATAACCCATTCAAAGTACAATTCAAACCTCTAATGTATCCTTTTCTATAAGCATAGTTTAAAAGATTTTGAAATTGTTCTTCAACAAACAATGGTACAACTGTTCTAGGTTTCCCAAAGTTAGATGAACCAAAAACTTTAGAGATATACTTAGGATCTGATAGAGTGAATGAGGTTTCGAAACTATAGTTAGTACCATCTTTGTCGGTTACATCTATTGCAAAAGTTGAATAAGGATTTTTAGAAATTCCTGAATAACTTCCTGTACAATCAATAGTCACATCACCTACATTAGAAACTTGGTAAACAGGACCTGTGTCAGTCGTATAGGTAGCTATACCTCTCGAACGAAGTGTTGCTACAACCAAATCATCATAATTTGAGAATGAATCACCTGTGTAGATAAATGTTTGTCCTGATACAGTACCACTAAAACAATTCGTAAATACTGGTGTTGGGAAAGTTCCAACATTACCTGTCGAACATACATTACAAGGGTCATTGATAGTAACATTTACAGTCCATGCTGAAGTAGCTGTCAAATCATCTGAAACTACAGTATATGATTTTGTTAAAGCCGTAAACGAAACTCCAGTCATAGTTGAAGATTGAACAACACCTCCACTTGTGATTCCACTATAGATTGGGTCAGTACAAGCACTATATACAACTGTCATTGCTGAATAATCAGAAGTTTGGGCTGTACTTGGTAAACAAACACTGATTGTATTCGTATTGTAATTAATTGAAGCTGTAATTGCACTTATTGTTGACGAGCTAACCGTGTAACTATAGAATGAAGCACAATTTGATTTAGATGATGTTTGTACTAAATTACTAACATAACTAAAGAAAGAATAACCTGTATAATTGTTGTTACCAATATTATCAAATGTCGCATAGTACCAAGGGTCGTTAGTAGGTGCTGAAAAGTTTGCTAAATCTGAACTAACATTATCAACCGCAAATACATTGGTCTCAGCGGTATAACCACTCAAAGTGTCATAAGTTCCACCAGATATTGTACCGAAATAATTTATAGATGATGCAGAAGTTGATGGTGTATTAACAATACCATAAAGTTGAGTTACCAAATCAGACTTTATGGTAGATAACGAACCATTGAATTGTTCATATGTACTATCCAAGTCAGCAGATAAGAAACCAGGTATCGTTGATGTAAAATCAATTGTACTTGAGCTATTAGTACAACCAGTGAAGTTAATTGTATAAGGTGTTACATTAAATGAAACACATTGTGTTGCACAATTTGCTGAAGTTGCACTTAAACACTCGAAACCTATAGTAGCAGGGTCAACATTAGCGATAGTAGTTATAGACCAAGAAGGACCTGCATCATAACCTGATAGACCCAAAATTCTAGTTACGAATAATTGGTTTGATTGTTGTAAATATGCTTTTGCTATATAAGCTGCTTCATATTTAGGTATTTGTGTATTTACAAATTTCTCAGGTGATGTACCACCAAAGTAAGTTGTAAATTCATCATAATTTGTAATGAAGATTGGTTCAAAAGCTGGACCTTTTAAAGTTTCCCCCACAATACCAAGTGTAGTAACCCCCACACTTTGTGAAACAAAACTCAAGTCAACTTCTGATGTATACACACCTGGTGATACGAAAACTTTATTGTTTGACATTATAAATTTAGTTTTTAGTAATTTATTTTATAGATAAATATAACATTCAGTATCAAAAAACTTGACTTAATTATATGTATTGATAAATTGAGTAGAATATTTTCTACCTTTTTTCTACTATGGAAAACAAAGAAAAGAAAATAAAAAATTTAAAAATATCAATCGAGGTTCACGACCTACTGAAAAAGTATTGTGATAAAAATGGGATTAAAATGTATCGTTTTTTAGAAAGATTGATTATTGAGAAGTGTAAGGAGAAAAAAGACATCTATGGGGATTAAAGTAGTAACCCAAACAACTCCAAACTTGCTGATAAGTTTACATCAGTTTTCACAATATCTATCCTTACTACATCGTTAGTATTTACCTGAATCAAATTTACATCTGTTCCATAAAAATCGGAATTTATGTAAACATCAAAAGATGAAACATTAACTGATTCCCCAATTGTTAAATCTGTAGTGTAATAAAAAACTTGTGACAAAGTAGTTACACCAACATCATAACTGATTTTTTGATTTGTACTTTTGTTATCACTAATAACTCTTTTTTGTCTTTTTGTTGTGTTTGGTTCAAATTCAACAACTTGTAAAACTCTGTTTATTGCTGGAGAAACTTGAAACTCATTTTCATCAATTAAAAAACCCATCATAAGAAAGTCATAACTTTGGATATAATATTTTCTTTTCTCAATATCCATTACCGACTCATCAGAAATACCCGTATTTTTGATTGGAATGTAATGTCCTTTTATAACTTGATATGCTTGTATCGATGCAAATTTATCCAAAATAACTTTATTAAATTGATTAAGCTCTCTCATCCTATTACACACTATCTTAACCTGAAAAGTTATATCAACAGGTATGGGTTGGGGTATTTTGTATATATCCATACCTTGCCTGTTACCATCCCAAGTTGGTACTTGAGCATAAAAGAATTGTCTTCTATTTGGAATGTTATATAATACAGCAGGATTTGTTCCAAATTTTACCTCAGGTATTCTAACTATTGAGATGAAAGGAGGTTCTAAGTTTTTGTCAATATTTTGGAAATCCCAAGTTTGTGTAAACTGAATCCAATTCTGAGTTGTCACCAAAATATCAACTACAGGTACAACTTTACCCTCGACAACTAACTTTAATTCGTTCTTTACAAAATCTAAGAAACCCCCATCCAAATCAGCATGAAGAATTGATTTGGGTAAAAAAGTACCATCTTTGTTGATTTTGTCTAATAACTCTTGTCTTCTATGTAAAAGAGTTTTTGATTGTGTCAGTGGTAAATATTTTTTTATTTTTTTTGGTAGTGGCATATTATAATCCTCTGAATTCATTATCAACTACAGCAGAAGCCATAATTGTACGATAATAAGGTTTGTAACCCGCATAGTTATGTTTATTATCCGAAATTACCCTTCCATCATTATTGACCGTATAATATCTTATTCTGTCCTCCGTTTCATAGTACCCCAAATAATCACCAAAATTGATGTCAACACCCAACTCATCAAGTTGTTTCTGATAAATAGAAAATCGCATATTACCAGGTTCAAATTGATTAATTTTATTACCTGCAATTTGTTTATTCTCAGGTGCCATAATTTGAACATAACCTTTCAACTCTACTGGTGTTAAAAATTTAATTCCATCCTTTAGGGCTTCACCATAAACATCATCAGTTTTGGTTTTCATTCTATCAATACGATATAGTACGACCGTAAAGTTCATATCACCATATAACCATTCTTCACCGATAGACAAATCTAAATTGTAGTCTTCAGCTCCAAAAAACTTACCTATTCTTGTTATGGGCATTCTATTACTCATATTGATAAATATAAACTTATTAACTATTTTTATGTTAAAATACGATTTTGAATATATCAGGTAATACCTCTAATCTTATTGAATTAAAAGCACTCGACATATTAGATAATTATTCGGGAACAAATAACTATATTCAAAAATTAAAATACCTAAAAGAAACTAATAAAAAGTTTTACCCCACTCGTTCCCAAGCTGAATATATTATCAACTATCATTCTGTTGAACCAAAGGTTGCAAAGAAGTGGGTTAA
>B570J29032_109959370_pt1 | contig 23605 bp, 22 predicted proteins | sample LakMenEpi16Nov12_FD_29032 | JGI IMG/M metagenome (IMG submission 29032) | reverse complement strand
GAACAATTAATTTTGTATGTTTTGTAGCTCCACCGCCACCGCCACCGCCTCCACCACCGCCACCACCACCGGCGATAGTATATCATGCATTTACTTTTGGATATAATGCGGGAGATGATGCATTGGCTTGCGGTATGGGAGTAACTACCGGAGTTTGGAGTACTTGTTCAACACTTATTACACAATGTGTATTAAAATCAGCAAGTGATGGTAGTGCGAACGCAGCTGATGGGTATTATTCAAATGGAACAACGGTTTATTATGTGGAAGGTAGTGGGGTTATTAATACAATAAGTAGTTGTCCGGCACCGCCACCACCTCCTCCTCCTCCGCCTCCACCGGCGAGTAATGTGGCAGTGGCGTTAAGACGTGCGGGTAGTGCTCAAGCGGCATGTGATAGTCAAGCTAGTGAAGATACTTACTATTTACCACCTCTTTCATCATTTGGTAATGCAACATCATTATATTCAGATAGTAGTGGAACGGCTGCCACAGGAGATTATTACTCAAACGGAACTGTTGTGAGATATTGGGATGGTGTAAGTTTTACAAGTAATGCCAATTGTGGAAATTTAAATGACGAATTTTAATTAATAAAATATTTAAAATGAAAAATTTTATATCAATAACTGAAAACTATTTATCAGATGGTGAATTTGAAAAATATTTAAATTATTCCAAAGAAACAAAGGAATGGGGTAATCGTATTCCAAACGATAATTGGAGTGGAAGAGTTATTTACGAACCTGCTGAAACTAATTTTAATTATTTAAAAGGCTTGGAAAATAAAATAAAATCTGATTTTGAATTAACTGATAAAATATATCCTGATTATTTAGGATTAGTAAAGTGGGAGGTAGGCGATATACAACATCCTCATGCAGATGGTGAAAATAAAAATGATGAACACCCGTTTTTTTGGAGAAATTTTGGTTGTGTTTATTATTTAAACGATGATTATGACGGGGGTAAGATATATTTTCCAAATCAAAATATTGAACTAAAACCAAAACCAAATACGTTGGTATTTTTTCCAGGTACCTTAGAATATTTACACGGGGTAAACGAAATAACAAATGGTATAAGATATACACTAACTTCTTTTTGGACGTTTGATGCAAAATATAAAATGAATGGTTATGAAAATAGCACTATGTCTATCAGGTCAAACTCGTAATTGGAAATCATCATATGATTCTATAAAAAATAAAATTATAGAAAAATATAATGTAGATGTGTTTATACACACTTGGGATGTTAAGGGTAAAATGGTGCCACATCATTATATAGAAAATTATAATGATAATTTTGATAAAATTAATTATGAATTTATTGATTTTTATAAACCCAAAAAAATTCAAATAGATTCTACTGAATATGATACCTTTAAGAAAAAAATTGGTGAATCTAGATTTTATAACACTTTAATGATGTGGTATAGTATTGATAAATCAAATGAATTACGAAAAGAATATGAATTTGAAAACAATATAAAGTATGATGTAATTATACGTTGCAGATTTGATTTGTTTTTTAAAAATTTTATAATAAATGACGTAAATAATAATACAATTTATTTACCTCCAAATGAAAATATAAATAACCCATTTACATCTGAAATGAAACGGATGTTAAAAGATGTTGGACCAAAATATATGCCAAATGACCAATTAGCATATGGTTCGTCTGATTCTATGGATTGGTATTGTAAATTATATAAAATAATTAATTCTAATATATATAAATATATACATCATCCTGAGGGTGTATTAAGTCAATATCTTTGGGATGTGGAAAATACTAATTATAAGGTTGAAATTAACGATTCAATATTAATGAAAATAAATAGGTTATGATAACAATACCAAAAAATAAAATAGTTACAATACCCGAAAGTGAAAATTTTATTAATTCAAATGAAATAATAATTGAACCATTGAAGGGTAAAATAAAAAGAGATTGGTTTGTAAAACACGCTTATTTTTGTTTACCTTTGACAATTGGAAACCAATATGGTTTTGCTATAAAATCATTAAAAACTTTTTCGGTTATTTGGGATGGTGGGGAGGGTTCACAACACACAAAAATTGAAATTTTAGATGAAGGTGAACATACTGGTTATCAATCAATAAATTCTCATTTTGGTATGGGTACAGTTACTATACAAAACCGATTTACATTCAGAACCCCACCGGATATTAATTTAATGACAATAAACCCACCAAATCATTGGATAGATGGTATTCAACATATGACTGGGGTAATTGAAACCGATAATCTTCGTAGAGATTTTACTTTTAATCTAAAGGTAACACGTAAAAACGAAAAAATAATAATAAATAAGGGTGATTATATTGGATGTGTTTTACCAATCCCACGATATTTTGTTGAGGGGTTTGAATTACAAAACGGATATGATATATTTACTAAAGAAGAAATAGAAGAAGAACAACAGGTAATGCGTGAGTTTGGAATTGAACGTTCTACTAAAGATATAGAAAAACCAAATGGAAATGGTAGACGATACTTTAATGGAGAAGATGTCAGAGGGTGTCCATTCCATAATCATCAAACAAAATTACAATAATTTAATTTATATATATTTATATACAATATGAGTATAAAAGTTTTAGTTACAACTGGATGTGGTAATACAGTACAAGGTGGTGCTGATATATGGACCAATTATTTTTTAGAATTAGTATGGCCAACTTTACCTGATAAACGTAGTTGGAGATTACTCATAGATTCTAAAAGACCTGCTGCTTTTGAATCAAAATACTTGCCGAGTGGATTAATTCATCATTTTCATTATGATGACCCTGAAAAGACTAGGGATTGGTTAGATAATTGTGATGAAATTCATGTTTTACATCCACATTATCATAATAGACCACATATTTGGCATTTTGAAGATAAATTTAAAACCGTCTTTGTTCATGCATATGCTAGAGAAATGGATGATGCAATTAATGCAATACCTGAATTAAAACGACTACAATATAATACTGAAGTTGATGCAGAATTTTATGATGAGTATTTAGCAACATTTAATCGTAGAATTTGGGTAGGATGTAATACAACTAATATGATTGAAGAACATCCTAATTACACATATAATATTCCAAATTTTTATGAATTTAAACATAATATCGAATTAACTACTAATATAAATAATGGTAAGATTGGTTACGCCGCAAGGTCAGAATCTAGAAAATGTTTACATTGGTTAAATGAATATCATTGTGTAGTTCTTACCAATCAACATGATGTATTAAACCTTAAAGATAGTACAACTTATACATTTAAACAAATTGATTTATTTCAATGGGACCCCAAAATATTACATTTTTTTATGTTAAAAAATTGGGGTATATTTCATGGAGCATATTTCAAAGAACCTTTCGGTTATTCAATTTTTCAAGCAGTAGATTATGGTAAATTACCAATATTAAATTCAGATTGGATGCCAGAAATTGAATACAAATATAGGGTATCTACTAAAAATGAATTTGATGAATGTATTAAACAAATTCTTAACGATTCTCACGAAGAACGTCTTTATTGGTGGAACAAATTAAAAGATTTTATGCAAAAATATAATAATAAAGAGGAGTGGATTGATAAAATCCGTACAGCAATTTTAGCATAATTCCAAATATTTATTTTTCAGTTTTTTTATCGTTTGGTATATTTTTATATATTTATATACAAAGGGGTCAGGGGATAAGCTATCAAGCTACAGCTACTAAATAAAAACATTATGGGTAATATAATTAACTTTAATATTTTAAAAGACTTCTTTACTAATAATAGCTATAAAAAGCTAGATATTAATGAAAATCCCTTTTTATATTATACTCCAGTTAAGTATCGTTGGACACATGGAGCTACAGATTATCATTTGGGTGATGGGATGTTAATTTATTCAACAATCCAATATCTTAGGGCAAAAATATGTGTATGTTTAGGAAGTGGTGGTGGATTTATTCCAAGAATAATGTCACAAGCAAGAATAGAACTACACGACCAACAAATATTTGATGGAGCTAAAGCTATGGAATGGGGAGATAGTGGTACTACAATTTTAGTAGATGCTTCCAATGGTATAGGTGGAGAAACCGATTGGGTAAAAGATGGTTCATTTTTCAAAACTCATTTTCCTTGTAGAATTATCATTGATACTACTGAAAACGCATTTTATAATTATTTTATAAAAGAGGATATAAAAATAGATTACTTACATATTGATGCAGGTCATTCCTATGAAGATGTAAAAAATGATTTTGATTTATATTCACAAATTCTTTCACCCTATGGTATAATATCAATTCATGATACCGATTCATCATTTGAAAAAGAATTAATAGTTACAGATGATGTGAAAAGCAAAAATGATTTTCATGAGTTTTCATCTGGTCCATCCAAATTAATAAAAGAATTAAAAGAGACAGGTAAATGGGAGGTTTTTAATTTTTTTAATAATGGTATATTAAGAAACAAACCAGCATCTACGGGTTTAACATTTATTCAACGATGCAAAAAATTAGATTAGTTACAGTAACGGGAAGTAGAACAAATACTCTACATCATATGTTAAATCACTATAATGATTTAGTTGATGAAATATATGTTGTTGTATATGAATGGGATGGGTTTAGTACATATGATAGTGTTTATGAAATTATAAAAAAATTCCCTAAAGCAAAAATTGTTAAAAGAGCAATAAAAGAAAAATTTAATTGGGAATATGTTACTGAATTATATAACGAAACAAAATTATTACACCCTAATGATTGGTGGGTAGTTTCAGATGACGATGAATTTCACATTTATCCAAAACCAATTAGAGAATTAATTTCTGATTGTGAAGAAAATGATTGGGAATTTGTTACAGGTGGGTTTATTGACAGGATAGGAGAAAATGGAGAGTTTCCTCAAATAAATGAACATACAAATATTTGGACACAATTCCCACTTGCTGGATTTTTTAGATATCCAATGAGTGGGGCTTGTCCAAATAAGGTTTGTATTATGAAAGGGGTTGTTAAAGTATCATCTGGTCAACATTATGTGGAGTTTGAAGATGGAACAAATAGTTGGGGTACAAAACACCCAAAACGTTACCCAATTGGAAGGGGGGAGGGATTAATTCAAGTACATCATTTTAAATGGGATAGTACTTGTGTAGAAAGAATTAAAGCAGTTGCTGATATTAAAAAAGAATATGCTTTTTCAACTGAATACCAATCAATGTATAAAGCAATTCAATGGAATGATTTTAAAATTGATATTAATAATTCAAATTTTATGATAGAAGAATTATTAGGGAAATCATATGATTTTAATGATTATAGTAAATGGAATAAACTTACCAAAATAATTACCAAAATTTAAAAAAAATATATTTATATATACAAACAAAAAAAAACAAAGTTATGGCAAAAAAAGTAATCAATGCAACGGAAGACGTTACAAAGTTAATCGAATCAGAACCAACCACTCCAAGTATAGAAGAGCGTAAGGGGGTTCTCCTTGAAGAAAGAAAAATTAAAGCATTAGAAAAAATTGCTAATTCATTAGATGCACTTACTGTGTGGTTTGAAGAAATTGATAAAGATGAGTGGGGTCCTCGTATAGAACATTATTTATATCAATGGCATAAAGCATATATTGAAACAAAAAGTGATAAATTAGAAGATTAAATATTGTAGATGATTTTAGAAAAACTTGCTATAATAATTCCTTATAGAAATCGTTATACACACCTTACTAAATTTATAGAACATATTACTGAATACTTTAGTGATAAGGATATTAATTATAAAATTATAATTATCGAACAAGATGATGCTAAACTATTTAATAGGGGTATGCTTCTTAATATCGGATATTACTACGCTAAAAAAACGCGTTGTGATTATATGGTATTCCACGACATCGATATGTTACCGGTTGATGTAGATTATTCTTATAGCGAATATCCACTACATTTAGCAACAAATGTTATACCAGATGAAAATGAATTAAAAAGAGAAACATTTGAATCTTATTTCGGTGGCGTAACAATGTTTCCAACCGAGGATTTCCAAAAAATAAATGGATATTCAAATAAATATTGGGGTTGGGGGTTTGAAGATGATGATTTACTTTTTAGATGTAAACTTAATAACATAAAGTTAAAATCTAAAAAAATAAAAAGCATGTCAAAAAATAATAAAGTTTTACAATTAAATGGTGATAATGCATATATTAAACTAAACAATAATATTGACTTTCAAAGAGATTTTTCATTAACAATTTGTTTTAAACCGGATGATTTAAAATTAGACCACAATAAACAATCAGATGAATTTACTATTTTTAGTATACCGGGATATGATTTTGCAATTTCATACACCTCTTTTAATAGGTACAATTTTTGTTTGTTTGATTCAAAATTAAAAGCAATTTATTTAAATAGTGAAATTAAACCAAATTATACCACAAATATTACACTTACATATGACCACATAAGTAAGATAATATGTATGTATCAAGATGGCGTATTGATTGGTGAAAGTGAAATAATAGAAAATTTTTATAAAAAATATAAACAAGAACCAAATATGTATATCGGAGTTGGTAATCCAACACGAGCAACAATTCCAAATTGGTTTAAGGGTACATTTGAATATTTTGCACATTATGATGTTAAATTATCAGCTGATGCTATAGCGGAAATAGCAAATAATAAAGAATATTTATTAAATTCAAATTTTGGAAAATATACATCTAGTCATAATTTAAAAACCTATTATGATACTACGTTTATACGTGATTACAAATTAATTGATTTATCACCTCATAATAATATAGGTAAAATTAGTAATTGTGAAATATATACACAAGATATAGCTGAATCAGTTGAAACTGAAATTCAAATTCCATATAGGAGAGAATCTACTTTTAATTCTATGAATCATACCTATCATGGGTTCGCAGGTAATCGATGGAAGGATGATAATACAAGATGGAATCAACTTAGATTTATTAATGAAGTAATAAAAAATCCAGAATTAACAAAAACCGATGGGTTATCTGATTTACAATTTATTTTACATAAAAAAATAAAATTAGCTAAAAATATACAAATGATAACTGTCGGAATATAATGAAATTAGGAGTATGTGTACCATATAGAAATAGAGAGGAACATCTAAACCAATTTGTTCCTGCAATAGAAAAATATCTTACAGAACAAGGTATTGAGTATTGTATATATTTTGGTCATCAAGTAGATGATAAATTATTTAATAGGGGTGCAATGAAAAACGTTGCAGCAAAACACGCATTTGAAGATGGGTGTGATTATATAGTTTGGCATGATATTGATATGATACCTGAAGAAGGTTGTGATTATTCATTTCCAACCGAACATCCCGTTCATATTGCAACAAACATATCTCAAATGGATTACAAACTAAAGTACGAAGAGTATTTTGGTGGTGCAGTCATTTTTTCAAAGGAACAAGTAGAAAGAACCAATGGATATTCAAATGATTATTGGGATTGGGGTATGGAGGATGATGACCTTTTTTGGAGATGTGTTTTAGAAGGATATGCTAATGATTCATATATGGATTATGATGATACTATTCAAAATTATTTACATTTTGATGGTAAAGCATCTCATATTAAAATTGAAAAAAATAATATACTTAGAAATCTAACATCTCGTTCTCATACCATATCAGTTTTAGTTAGAGCAAATCAACAAGAGGAAAAAGTTCCTATTTGGTTAATCGGTGATGATGATAGAAGGTTTTGTGAATATCCAATTATAAGAAGACCCGGATTTGATTATGGAATTTCTTATAATAATAGTCGAGCATATACTGCACAATTATGGGATAGTGAACAAAATCATTTATACCAATGGATGAAACGATACGAAAATCAATGGAGTTGGGTAACACTAACAGTTGATTCTGCAAAACAAAATATTCATTTTTATTTGAATGGAAAAGAATCAGATGCAAGACATGGCACAGGTACGACATCTCCACTTCATTATGAGAACCGCTTAAAGAGTTATGGTTTAGATGATTATTACATTGGAACAACTACATCAGTTGGTAAAAATGAACCTAACAAATGGTTTAAAGGTGATATAGCAAAGATTATGATATGGAATCGTAAGTTAGAAAAAAATGAGGTTGAAAAATTACAAACCGAATTACCAAAAACCGGTTTAGTGTTACATTACGATTTTAACACTAATATTGATACAAGAATAGCAGTAGATTTATCAGATAATAATATAAATGGTGATATAAAACGTTGTGAATCTAAATCAGACCAAATTAAAATCCCATATACAATAATCCCATTTAGAAGACCAGGTAGATTACGTTGTTTACCACATCAAGATGAAGGATTGATTAAAGTTGGTGGTGTTGATAAATGGGCAAAGGGGGCAACTACCGCAAGAAATGAAAAAAGATATGTTTTACAAATGCAACAAGGTATTTGGGATTATAAATCAGATGGTATCGCCCAATTAAAATATCAGTTGGTAAATATTGATGAAATATCCCCCAAAGCAAAGTTGATAAATGTAAAATTGTAATATATATAAATATACAAAACGAAGTTATGGCAGAAGAAGAAAATATAAAATCTAAAGAACTTAAAAAATCACTAACTGGTGAAAACCCATTTTACGTTAGTATTAGGGACCAATTAAATGAAAAGGGAAATGGTATGTGTTTGGCTAAATGGACACAAACCACTTTACATTTACAATTAGGGCATACCCACTCCTGTCACCACCCTCGTACTCATCCAATTCCTACTAAAGAGATTGCACGTAACCCGTCTGCGTTACACAATACTCAATATAAGAAAAGACGAAGAAAAGAAATGTTGGAAGGTAAACGACCTGAAGAATGTGATTATTGTTGGGCAGTAGAAGACAATTCAGACAGGTTTTCAGATAGAACGTTTAAATCAGCAGAAAGTTGGTCTTACCCATTTATGGATGAAATTAAAAATTCTGATTGGAGAGATGATTATAATCCAAAATATGTAGAGGTCGCATTTTCAAACGCTTGTAATTTTAAGTGTTCGTATTGTGCACCCGCATTTTCATCTCGTTGGATGGAAGAAATTGAAGAATTTGGTGCATACCCAACTACTGATGGTTTTAATTCATTAGATTATAATAAATCAGAAAATAAAATGCCAATAAAACATAGTGAATTAAATCCCTATGTTGATGCGTTTTGGAAATGGTGGCCAGATTTATATAAAGACCTTCATACTTTTAGAATTACTGGTGGAGAACCACTTATGAGTAAAGATACATGGGATGTATTGGATTATATAATAGACCACTCAGACCCAAATAGAAATTTACAACTTGCAATTAATTCAAATTTAGGAGTACCTGATAAATTAATTGATAAATTTATCGATAAAGTAAATAAAATTTGCGATGAAGATAGGGTTAGAGAATTTATTATTTTTACATCATGTGATAGTTGGGGAGAACAAGCAGAATATATTAGAAATGGTTTAGAATTTAATCGTTTTTGGGATAATGTAAATAAAATATTAGCCCGTTGTCCAAGAGTAAATCTTACATTTATGGTTACATATAATGCGTTATCCGTACCAAATTATATAAAACTTATAAATGGTGTATACGACTTAAAAAAGAACTATGGTTCAAATGATAGATATTGGAATTCGGCAGTGTTTTTAGACACATCTTATTTAAGATATCCAACCCATCAAACGGTTCAAGTTCTTCCTTATGATTTTGCTGATTTAATTTACAAACAAGCACAAAGAGCAGATTTTTTATCAGTACCTCTATTTGAAAATAAATATATTGGTTACTCTGATATAGAAATTCAAAAAATTAAAAGAACATATGATTGGATGATTTCACCAATAGATGATAAAAAATTATTTGAACAGAGATATAATTTTGGAAAATATTTTGAAGAGCATGATAAACGTAGGGGAACTGATTTCAAAAAAGTATTTCCAGAATTGGCTGATTTTTATGAATTTACTAAAACAATTAAATTATGATTTTAAACGGTAATGATGTTTGGTTTATTCCACCAACCAGTAGATACGCATTAAGTAAAGTTTCATGTAAAGAAGTTACAACTGCAGATTTTACATTTTTATGTAGAGTACGAGTAGATTGGGATAAAATGAAAGAAAACTCTGTTACTGAAGAATCTGCAGTAATGATAAAAAATGGAAAACATTTGGGAATTTCAGTTCTTAAAACAGGTGATGATTTTAGAGTTGCTAAGGCCACAGTTTGGACGGGTAATAGTAAACCATCTACTATACCCGATAGACAAATACAACAATGGATACATGGTTCACCAGACGAAACAAATAATGAAGATGAAATTCATCAAATACTAATACCATTAAATGATATAGAAAACTCAGCAGATATTAGTAATGGTGATTTGGATTTTATTTTTTCATATAGTGTTAGTGAAAAAAAATTAAGATTTATTGTTAATGGTATTCAGAAAATAATGGATGTCCCAAATAATTTAATTGATTATAATTCAGCATGGTTATGGATTGGATGTGCAAACCCATTAGATAATTGTCCATTAGAACATAGACATTTTTTTTCGGGTGAGTTTAAATTAATGGGAGTTTATCAAAAATATTTAACAAATATTGAAATTGCAAAAGCATTTGCTAGAATAATAGAACCAGAACACAAACCAATTGCCTACTATGATTTTATAGAATCAACTCCATATAAAGTACTTGATATTACTAACAATGGTAATAATTTAAATAAATACGATAAAACATGGATGGAATCCAATTAACAAAACCAACTATTAATTTTATTTTTGATTTTAAAACTCCAAATGGCTTTTTACCATTAGGATATAATAAATATTCATTACCAATTAATTTTTATTCTGCATTAGAAAACATATATTCTGAAAAGTATACTTCGGTCGTTACGACAATGAATTCACCTACAAAATATACACCACATACTGCCGCATATCAAACAAAGTTATTAGAAAGAGGTAAAAAAATACGCACAATTTTATCAAATGAATTAATTGATGAAGAACATAAAAATACAATAAATCCGAATGACATTTATTTATTATGTTTTGAATCATTTGGTGCCCAAGTCTTATTTGAATATTATGGTAACATATTAAATCAATTAGATGATATGATTTCACCAAAAATGATTGATTTATTAAAAAAATATGAAAATATTAAAATATTATTTATTGATATATGGGAAGGTTCATATGAACATGATTACAAATTATTTAATAATATAAATAACTTTTTAAATAAACATAATATCAATCATACCAATAAAGTGATTGTGAGTTCAAATAATGTACTAATAGAAGAACTTGATTTTAATAAAATAAATAAAACACCAATAAAAAGAATTCATACTTTTAATAATGACCATTATATAAATGAGGCAGGAAAATTTATATCTCAATTGCGAGTAGAAAATAATGAAATAATAGAAGATAATTATAATTACTCTATACAATCACAATTAAGTTTTTCAGAAAAACCAAAAAAATTCTTATGTTATAATAGAAATACATCTAGAATGCACCGCCCTTATTTTGTAGGTAAATTATGGGAAAATAATTTATTAGATAGTGGGTATGTTTCATTAATTCAAAATGATGATTTTGATGAACAAATAAAAAAAACATCAGATGAAATTGGCGAATTAGATATTAGAAAAAATCAGTATAATTTTTTAGTTAATAATTATAAAAATTTTTACCCACTTTCAATAGATGAATCAGATGGAGAACGTGTGGCATGGTTTCATAATTATTTAAGTAGAAAAAAAGAATATGAAGAAACTTTTTTTTCAATTGTAGCAGAAACAAACGCAGAAAAAAAGTTTTTATTTATTACTGAAAAAACAATGAAACCAATAATGAATTTACACCCATTTTTTATAGTGGGTAATCCGAATACTTTAAAATATTTAAAAAAAATTGGATTTAAAACATTTTCTGATTTTTGGGATGAAAGTTATGATTCAGAATTAAACTTTCCTAAACGTTGTGATATGATTATACATGAAGTTAAACAACTATGTAATAAATCACAATCAGAACTTATCCAAATGCTTAAAGATATGGAAGAAATACTAATTCATAATAAAAAATTATTACATTCATTTTGGACATCAAATAGAACTGAAAAATTATTAATAAATAACATACTATGAACATTTTAATTACAGGTGGTGCGGGTTACTTAGGTTCAGTTTTAATTGAACGGCTATTTAATAACGGAGGGGTTACAAAACTTACAGTTTATGATAATTTAATGTATAATCAAACATCATTAATACATTATAGTTGGAGAAAGAATTTTGAATTCATCTATGGCGATGTTAGAGACCAGGAAAAACTTTCAAAATACGTTGATGAGGCAGATGTTATTATTCCTCTGGCAGCAATCGTAGGATTTCCTGCATGTGATAGAGATAAAGACCTTGCAACTGCAGTAAATTATACTCATGTAAAGTTTATTTGCGATAGAATAAAAGATACTAATAAAAAGATTATATACCCCAACACAAATAGTGGGTATGGGATAGGAGAGAATGGTGAGTGTACTGAAGAGAGTCCACTAAACCCCATTTCTCATTATGGTGTAACCAAAGTTAATGCTGAGAGAGAAGTATTAAACTATGGTGGTATTTCAATTAGACTTGCCACCGTCTTTGGTTCTTCACCACGTATGAGAATGGACTTACTTGTTAACGAATTTGTTTACAAAGCATTAACTGACAAGTACATCACCATTTTTGAGAAAAACTTCATAAGAAACTATATTCATATCAGAGATGTTGCAAATACATTTGTGTATATGATAGAAAATTATGAAAAATTAAAAGGAGATGTATTTAATGTAGGTCTTTCAAACGCTAATTTATCAAAACAACAATTAGTAGAAAAAATCAAAGAATATGTACCTGATTTTGCAATCACATATTCGGATTATTATGAAGACCCCGACAAAAGAGATTATATTGTTTCTAATGCTAAATTAGAAAAATTAGGTTGGACTCCACAATATAGTTTAGATGATGGAATAGTAGAATTAATAAAAACATATAAAATTTTAATCCAAGACTTATCTTCAAAGTATAGAAATGGATTCCCTTTAAGTTATGGCACAAGGACGTAGTATATTTTACAAAGAAAGAAGTTGGAATGATTTCCACTATTATAATGGTTCAGTTTTACCAGAAATAAAAATCGTACAACCATCTACCTATTATGAGTATAGAGGTTCAATCTCTACAACTTATCACTCAGAGTATTATGACCGTTTGTTGCCCGCCGCTGAACGCAACAATGGGTTAGAATTTAAACACGATAGGTTCTCAAAATCAAAGGTAGGGGTATTGAGAGGAATGCACTATGATGAAAAGACTTGGAAATTAGTAAGTTGTCTGCATGGTCGTATATATTTGGTTGTAATGGATGTTAGACCAAACTCACCAACCTATGGTAAATGGGAATCTTTTATAATTTCACCCGAAACAGGAACACAGGTTTTAATTCCACCCATGTTTGCTAATGGTCATTATGTTATGGAGGACAATTCTATCTTTTTTTACAAAATGGCGTATGAGGGTGAATACAATGATGAGAACAAACAAAAAACAATAGTGTTTAACGATAAACGATTTAATGTTGAATGGCCCGTAGCACAACCAATACTTTCAAATAGAGATAAAAATGGAAATTAAAAATTTAGATTATCACGAAGACAGATGGGTAGATGGTAATCTTACAAAAGAACAACTCATTGGATTTGAAGATGATATTATCAAACATTGGGAAGCAGGAGATATCCGTGGCCCAATACACTTATCAAATGGAAATGAGGATGAATTAATAGAAATATTTAAAAAAGTAGGTGTAGATGATTGGGTATTTTCCACATGGAGGTCTCATTATCATGCACTTTTACATGGAATTGATGAATCCTGGCTAAAGGATGAGATTTTAGATGGCAGAAGTATAACTATTGTCAATAAAAAGTGTAATTTCTACTCATCAGCAATTGTAACGGGTATTTTACCTATTGCATTAGGTGCTGCTAAATCAATTAAACTAAAAGGTGAAGATAAAAAGGTCTGGTGTTTCATCGGTGATATGACTTTTGAGACTGGAATCTTTTATGAAGTACATAAATACGCTAGAAATCATAATTTACCTCTTTATTTTGTAGTGGAGGATAATGAAGTTTCTACAAATACTCCTACATCACACACTTGGGGAGAAATTCAGAGAGAAATACCAGAAGATGTCATATATTATAAATATAAATCAAAATATCCGCATTACGGAACAGGAAAATGGGTAGTCTTTTAAACTTTGTATTCTTAAAGGATACACACGAATATAATGGAGATGAGACCTATGCTATGACTGGGCCTATATTTTACTATATAATAAAAAATGAGTACTCATACACATTAAATGGCCAACTAAAGCCCAACCATAAGAATATATTATTAATTGAAGGTAGGACAAAACTTGAAAGTTTACTAAATATTCCAGAAACTGTATATAATTTCATAAAAAATAATGATATAAAGTTATTATTTACTAGTATACCAGACCCGTGTAATGATGCCACATACAAATTAGCATTTAAATACATAAAAGAAAAATTACCATCAAATAAGTACTATATAATTGATAGTAATAGGAGATTAAAGGATATATTATCATTTGATTTTTTTTTAGAAGAATCTATTATAAATCGTAACCAATTTTTTAAACCATATCCTACTGACTTGGGTTATGTGAGCGAAAAAATAGAGTTAAATGAATTAGATGGATACCGAAATAAAAAATTTATTTGTTTTAATAGAAGTGTTGATAAAGAACATAGATTATCATTATTAAATGAGTATCTGACGGGCAATTATTCTGATTCATATTTTTCATTTTTATTAAAAGTAGAAGGTTACTCGCATGTATATACTTTAGATGGGAGTATGCCGAAAATAGATATTAATTATTTTAATAAACACATTCCAATAGAATTAGATACTCAAAAAATATCAGATAAATCTGATTTTAGAGTAAATGATGCGTTTAAAAAAGAATTATTTTTAGATTCATGCATAAACTTAGTAACAGAATCATCATTTGAACTAAATGAATTATTTATATCAGAAAAAATATTAAAACCAATTATAAATTATCAACCATTTATAGTATTTTCATCATATGGCTATTTAAAACATTTAAAAACCTATGGATTTAAAACATTTAGTGATTTTTGGGATGAAAGTTACGATGATATTGAAAATCCAAATCGTAGATTTTTTGCTTTATTAAAATTAGTTAGAAGTCTAAATGATAAAAGTATTGATGAGTTAAATGAACTATACAAAAATGTAAAACATATATGTATATATAATAGACAACTTTGGGATAATTTAAAAATAGATACTTTAGAAAAAATATTAAAAAATATAGAAAACGAATGGTAGATAACGAAGCTATTTTAAAAAAATATATTTGCATTCAACCATTTCAACATGTTGAATTTTTTCAAGAAGAAATAACTCTCTGTTGCCCGACTTGGTTAGACACTAAAATAAAATTTGATAAAAAAGACGGTGAATATGATTATGATGTTTGGAATTCCGAATTAATTCAAGATATACGAAAATCTATATTAGATGGAACATATTCATATTGTGATAAAAGTGCATGTCCTCATTTAAGCACTCTTATTAATACACAAACTCCAACTGGATATTTCATTGAAAAAGATAAGTTACCATATACTGACCATCGCGGGTATAAAATTGAAAATAAAACGTATAATGACCAAACACCTGCATCTATAAATTTTACCTATGATAGAAGTTGTAATTTAAAATGTCCAACTTGTAGAGTAGATACTATAATGGCAAAACCAGATGAAATATTAAAAATAGATAAAATAACTGATTTTATAAAAACTAAATATTCAAAAAATGCAAGAAAACTAGATATTACAGGAAGTGGTGACCCATTTGCATCAAAATCATTTAGAAAATTTTTAATAGAGTTTGACCCTGAATTGTGGCCAAATTTAGATGAAATATATATTACTACAAATGGTAATTTATTTAATAAAGAAAATTGGAATCTAATAAAGAAAGCTCAACCATATATAAAAATGGTAGAAATATCAATTGATGCAGCAACAAAGAACACTTATGAAAATATAGTTAGATTAAATGGTAAATGGGATGTATTAATGGAAAATTTATTTTTCATTTCACAAATTGATACTATTAGTATTTTACGTTGTTCATTTGTAGTTCAAAATAATAATTATAAAGAAATGTTAGCTTTTGCAAAATTAATTTATGAAAAAACAATTGAGAGAATTAAAAATCAACAACATTCATATTCTACATGGGTATATTTTGGTAAAATAGCCCAATGGCCACATATATCTGATGCTAAATTTAAAGAATCATCAGTATGGGAACCAGACCACGAAAATTATAATGACTTTGTAAATGAAGTAAACAATTTATATGCATACGAAAAAAGTTTTGATAATATGGGCTTTGGTGGTATAAATATAATGAGTAATTTTACTGATTTAATAATTCAAAAATAACATATATATATAAAACAATACACAATGAATGGTAAAAAGGTTTTGATAACAGGTGCCAACGGCTTAGTTGGTAATTATATGGTTGACAAATGTATCCAAAGAGGAGCATTTGTAACCGCAGTGGATATTAACACTCCAGAAAATCAATTAGAAAAATACAATGTGGATAACTATCAGTTTATTAAAGCTGATTTACGTGAATTCAAAAATTGTAAAAGAGTAGTTGAAGGACAGGATATAATTTTCCATATTGCAGGAGTAAAGGGTTCTCCAAAAAGAGCAGCTGAACAACCCGCAGATTATTTCGTACCAATGTTGCAGTTTAACACTAATATGATGGAAGCTGCACGTTTAGAAAATGTAGAATGGTATGTTTACACATCGACAGTTGGAGTATATCAACCGGCGGAAGTATTTTATGAAGACGATGTTTGGAAAACGTTTCCATCAGAAAAAGATAAATACGCAGGATGGGCTAAGAGACTCGGAGAACTTCAAGCAGAAGTATATTCAGTATCATACGATTGGAATAAAGTATCAATTGTAAGACCGGCAAACATTTATGGTAGACATGATAATTTTAGTCCAGAATCTACCGTCATCGCATCCCTAATCAAAAGATTATTCGGTGAAAAAGAACATCCATTAGTATGTTGGGGAGATGGTTCTCCAATTAGAGATTTTATCTACGCAGGAGATGTTGCTGATGGAATTATTCAAGCATACGAACAAAAACTAACACAACCAATAAATTTAGGTAGTGGTACGGGTGTAACAATTAAAGAACTTGCAGAAACTCTTGTAGAAATATACGAAGAGATGTATGGTAAAAAAGTTGAAATAAACTGGGACCCAACAAAACCAAATGGTGATGAGAAAAGATTGATGAGCACTGAAAGGGCAGAAACTTTTGGAATTAAACAAAAAATATCCTTAAAGACAGGATTAAGACATACAATTGATTATTATTTAAATGAATACAAAAAATAAGTTATGAAAAAAACAGACAAAATCCTGGTTACAGGTGCAAGTGGATTCATCGGTTCACGTTTACTAAAAATGCTATGGGAAAATGGATACAAAAATCTAAAAGCAACTTCAAATTCTAGACCATTAAGAAATGATTTTGAAGGTTCTGAAAATATAGAATTTGTTAGAGGCGATTTAACAAATTCTGGGTTTTGTAAAGACCTTACTCATAGGGTTGATGTTATATTTCATTGTGCAGCAAATACATCAAATGCATTAGATACAAAATTTAATCCTCTATTGCATGTCACACCAAACATTGAAATGAATGTTAATCTAATGGAACAAGCTTGGATTAGAGAAGTGAAAAAATTTATTTTCATATCATCTAATACAACATATCCAGATATGGGTAATATTCCTTGTACGGAAGATATGGAAATTCAAACACCATCTATTGTACCTGTGTATAAAGCAGTTGGTTGGATGAAACGATATTGTGAAACACTTTGTGATTTCTTTTCAAATCAAATCCATAACCCAATGCAATGTATTGTTATCAGACCTTCAAATGCGTTTGGACCAAATGATAAATACGATTTCGAAAAATGTCACGTTACTCCTGCAAACATTAGAAAGGTTGCGGATAACCTAAACCCGATACCAGTATGGGGTGATGGAACTGAAGTTAGAGATGTAATCCATGTGGATGATATGGTTAGTGGATTTATATGTGTAGCAGAAAATGTTGATAAATATGATGTATACAATGTATCATATGGTGAGGGGTATACTGTAAATGAAGTTTTAGATACAATTAAAGACATAGAAGGTAATACCAATCCAATTGAGTTTGTAAATAATAAAGCTCCTATGATACCCGTTAGATTACTTGATAATACTAAATTAAAATCATTAGGTTGGAAACCAAAATACGATTTAAGAAGTGGATTGACTGATGCTCTTAAATGGTATAAAGAAAATAAAAATCAATTTAATCCAAATTCAAAACCATAATGAGTACACCGGAATTTACACCATATGTTGATGCATTAACAAATGCAATGAAAACATTAATGGATGACGAAAGTACAATCCTAATTGGACAACAAATTGTTTATTACGGAAACCCAATGTCAAAAACAATTGATGGGTTACCAAAAGAAAGAATGATTGAAACTCCCGTTATGGAAGAAACCCAAATGGGAATGAGTTTAGGATTAGCTATGGCCGGCCATAAAGTAGTTTCATTTTATCCTCGTTGGGATTTTGTAATATGTGCAAGTAATCAATTGGTAAACCATTTAGATAAAATCAAAAAAATGTCAAATGGTCAATGGAATCCACATATTTTAATTAGAGTAGGTAAGGGTTCAGATAAACCACTAGACCCAGGCCATCAACACAAAGGAAATTATATAGATGAGTTTAAATCGATGTGTCCTAATATAGAATTTCACGATTTAAAGACTTGGCAAGATGTTGAATTATCATATAAATACGCAACTGAAAATGTTGGTATACATGTATTAGCAGAATATCCAGAGTTATACTATGCAAATTAATAGAATATTTGATTTTATCGGTCCACGTGGGTTTATACCAAATGGAATGAATTATAATTTTACAAGCGATTTGTGGGATAATAATTTTTATATTGATAATGATTATATTAATACATTTTCAAAAAAATATTTACAAATTTCTGTATATGATTGTTTTTTAAATATTGGTGATTATTGTATAAAAGATTATCATATTGATGATTTGAGATATGATGAAGAGACCGATACCATTGGAATACCAACAGAAAATTATTATTATACAATTGCCCCGTTTGGAAATATATTAGTTTGTATAGGAGATGATTTTACATATCATCAAAATAAACACACATTTGATTTTATATCATACAAAGCCAAAAAGTTTTTAAATGCTAAAAATGCTTATTTAATTTTTGATTATAGTAGTGAGGGTGATATTAAACCTGAATTATTTAATAATATTCATATTGCATGCGAAGTTCATAATATCAATCCATCAAAAGTAATAATAATAACTTCGGCTTCAAATACAACTCAGTTATATAATGATTATTATGTTAAAACACATAACCCCACATCATTATTAAAAACAACTTGTTATACATGGGCGGTTTTTGCAAAAAGTAAAGAAACTGATGAATTATTGAACGGCAAATCAGAAATGCATTTTAATGGTTGTACAAACATGAACTCTATTACACAAAATAAAGAATTTTTATCTTTAAAAAATAGAGAAAAAAAGGCTTTAATGTTAAATCGTAGATTACGACCACATAGATTAATTATTTTATCTTTGTTACAAAACGATAAACTATTAGATGACACACTTTCATCTTTTGATATGGATGAAATGTTATATACAGCTGATGCCGGATTAGATTTAGTTAGTGGAGGTGGATATGATAATGTTCCTTATATTTTAGACCAAAATTACAAAAATAAAATGAGTACTGGTTTTCATAATTTGACCAAAATTAAAAAAAGAGTGGTAGATTATGATGATTTAGAATCTATATGGGGTTTTGCTTTTGAAACTAAAGATATTTATGAAAAAACATATTTTAGTATAGTACCGGAAACTCTTTTTTATGAAATGGGTACATATTTATCAGAAAAGGCATTTAAACCAATAGCACATTTACACCCATTTGTAATGATGGGAAGACCGGGAATACTTAAAACTCTTAAAAGAATTGGATTTAAAACATTTTCTGATTTTTGGGATGAAAGTTACGATGATATTGAAAATAATAGCGAACGCATTATTAAAATATATGAAGTAATTAAATCATTAATTTTAAAATCAAATGAAGAATGGGATGAAATGATGAAAAAGATGTTTCATATATTAGAATACAATCGAAATCATCTATTAAAATATAATCATAAATATGTATCAAATATTTATATGAAAAATTTAAATAAAATAATCAACGGAGAATCACTAGATTTACTTTAAAATGAAATTATTAAAAAAAATATTAGATTTCTTTAATAAAAAAAGAAATAAAAGAAAACAAATGGAACTTTATAAAAAAAAGTTAGAAGAACTTCGTAAGAGAGACCCGTTTGTTTATAAAAATCACTAATTATTGAATCATTTATATTTATAGACTATTAGAGTACTGCATATATGAATGAACTAAGTCAATATCTTGTCAATCAAATTTTATTAGAAGATACCGAATTACGCAACTTTGTTGTAGTATATTCAGGTAGATTCCAACCTTTTCACAAAGGCCACTACGCAACTTATCAAAATCTTTGTAAGAAATTTGGTAAGGATAAAGTGTTTATTGGTACATCTAATAAAACCGATAATAGACAATCTCCATTTAATTTTAAGGAAAAGAAAATAATCATGACTAAAATGTTTGGTATACCATCAAACAAAATAGTTGAGATTAAGAATCCTTATGCACCTACTGAAATCTTAAAAAACTTCGATGAAACTACAACTGGTTATATAAGTGTTGTTGGTGAAAAAGATGAGATGAGATTGGGTGGAAAGTATTTTGAAAAATATAAAGGTAAGATAGAACAAGGATATAAGGAAAGGGGTTATGTATATGTTTCACCATCACAATCAAACCCAATATCAGGTACTAATGTACGAAATTGGTTAAGTAAGGGTGATGAAGAACAACAAAAGGCTGGATTCTTAAAAGCATATCCAAAGTTTGATGAAAAAATATTCAAACTGATTACTCTTAAACTTAAAACTATGAGCGAAGGAATGCCAGGTGGTACGGGTATAGGGTTATCACTTCCAAACGGAACAATTAATGGTGCACCTAAACCTGAAGACGTCAAAAAGATGCGTAAAAAGTTAGATGATGAAGATGAGGTAAACGAAGAAATTAAATTAGATGTTGAAATAGGTGATACTATCTTAATGGGTAAATTTAAAAATAAAAAAACAGTAGTTAAGACAATTGGTAAAGACGAACATGGAATGCCAACAATTAATGGTAAAAAAGTAGCTACATTTAGAATTCTACCAAAACAAAATATTTTTAAAGAGGCAGCAACTGTCTCTGGCGGTGATGATTCACAACCCGATGGTGGATACTTACCAAAAGGTAAAGCAAGAGTATTGGGTGGTGATGATGGAGTTAATAGTAGTGATGATTGGTTTGTTAGGGGAGGTTATACCCAAACTGATTTTCCAAAAGCAGATGCAATATATGCATCCGATGATGAAAACCAAATAACTTTTAAAATTAAAACAAAAAACAACGCTAGAAGTTTGAATAAACCAACTACATATCCACTTGGGTTTGATGATGTTGATGTCACTCAAGAAATTGAAAAAATTGAAAAGGCAGAAAAGAGATTGAAAAAGAAAACTAAACAAAAAGATTCTATTTCAGAATTGTTATCTGATTATTCTGATTTATTAGATTCACTATTTGAAAGTGATGGTGAGGATGATAAATACGTGCATGTTGGGTATGGTAAATACAAAGAAAAAAGTAAAAAAGATGTAGAAGGTGCACCTCTATTTACAAAAGATGATAGTGGAAAATATAATCCTATTGAGGTAGATGATAAAGGTGGTGAAGCCAAACCAACTGGTCAAGCAGTACAAGGTGCGGATATGTTTAAACATGATAAAAGTGTTAAACAACCTAAAGAAGAACCAAAACAAGAACCTACAAAATCATCATCTGATACTGCCGAAGTAGCAAATAAATTAAAGAATAGAAAAACAAAAAATGGTGAAGAATTAGATATTGATGTAACACCAAATGGTTCATTGATTATTGGAGTTGAGCACGGAAAAAGAAAAAAAAGTAATAAAGAAACAATAGAACAAATAAAAACTTTACCTAAAAATACAAAAGTAATGTTTGTAGGTGAGGGTGGTATGAGTAAAGATAAGAATGGTAATATTGAATTTGGCGGAGAACAAAATGAAATTAGAAATGCAGTAAAAGGACACTTTGATAATGCAGAAGAAAGTAGTTGGGATGAAAACGCAGACGTATTGGATGATAAATCACCAGTATTTGATGAAGTAGCAAAATCAGTAGGTGGTAGTAAATCTAAAGCTAAAGCTGCATTGTGGTCAAATATGTATGGACAAGATGGTCCTGACGAAAATATGTCACCTGAAGATTATTTAGATGATGAAGGAAAAGAATGGTTAATAGACCAAGCAAAAAAAGGTGGTAGTAGTGAGTTTGATGGTGAGGTTGATTGGGATAACCTAACTGATTCACAACAAAAAGACCTTTATGAACTAAATTATAGAGATGATGATGGATATGGTGAAACTGAAATATTTAAAGCACAAGAAGCATACAACGGATTTCGTCAAAAAGAACTAGATAGAAAAATTAAAGAGGCGGAGGATGCTGGATATACAGTAATTGCACCGGTTGGTAATTCACACGTTGATATGCGTAGACAACGAATGAAAAATAATAATACATCGGAGACTAAAATAGAAGAGGGTGTTATTACTGAAGTTAAAAAAGAAAGTGTTGTAAATTACTACAAAGCAATTTGTAAGGATTTAAATATAAAACCTATTGCAGTAAAATTCGGTTCAGTTGGTCACGCAGGTGCAGCAACTACTTATGATGCTAAAACATTTATACCAGAATATATTACCTTTGATTTGAGTAAGGTTACTGATATAGAAAGGGCAATATTACACGAGATAACACATCAAATACTTTTAGTAAAACAACAAAATCCATTCCATAATTGTCATAAGAGTGCAGGATTTAAAAAATTAGAAAATAAATTAATTGATAGATACTTTTATTCATCTCAAAGTGCAGTATTAAGAGAAAGAGTTAAAGTTGAAATGGCAAAAACCGATATGGATGCGGTTGAAAAATATGCCGATTCACAAATGAATCCAACTGATGTTGATTTAGGAA
>B570J29032_109959372_pt1 | contig 23699 bp, 23 predicted proteins | sample LakMenEpi16Nov12_FD_29032 | JGI IMG/M metagenome (IMG submission 29032) | reverse complement strand
GAGTCTTTTTCGAGCGTGGATGGGGTGGGACGCGTTTTGACTTTAGGTGATCGGTGGGTCGATCCAGAGCGAGGGGGGGTGGGGCATTTTCTTCCAATTGCCGACATGGAGGTTGGCAGGGTGACCAAAGAGGAGTCGGACCATTATCGGAAGCAGGCCGATTTCTATCAGAACGACTGGCGACAGACCGATCCATTGGTCTTCCGCATGCGGCGCTACAAGCACCCGGAGGATCAGGTGCAGGAGCGGATTGCGGTCGAGGCGTATGTGGCGCCGTTCGGAAAGGAAAAATGGGGTTGGTTTGCTACCATCCTGGCACCCGCCAGCCCTCTTCAAGTGATCCGTCCGGAGGCCGATGTCGTTCATGCTCAGATCCAAGTCGTCGACGACCCATTGGCTCGACATAGTCCAAGCAGCCACACGTTGATCCTGGGAATTCAAGATCATCGACCACCCTCTTTTCGGTCCGATCGCGGTCTACTCAGCTCGCTCTGGATTCTCAAATCGCTTCCGATCTACCTGGGGGCTTGGCCAGAAACAGGCTGGCTGGATCGATTGCCCTGGGGGATGGGAGGTGGGCCGCCCGATTCTCTTGGCTTCTCGAAGTTGCTGATCGGGATGTGGCGCTGGCAAGGGGCCGGATTCAGTCTGCTCAGTTTCGATCGCCAGGTGCTGGAACGATGCATTGCAGCCATGCGCCCCCAGCCTGCGGAGGATCCCGCGCAGGTGCGTCTGTTTGTAGGGCCGCTGCACCGCAGCCAGATCGCGTCCTGGATCGCTTCCTGGTGGTATCAGCGAGTCCGCCGCGCCAGCGAGGGGAACAGTATGCTGACCGACAGCATTCAGCAGCAATTGGGAGTCCCCCCCGCTCACTCCAGAGAGGTAGCAGAAAGGCTGCTGGATGCCAAGCTGCGCTGTCCTATGGGCGGCCAGTACGAACTGGCCGCCGTCGGTGGGATGCAACGTTGGACAAGTACTCAAGCATCGGGCAAAGCATTGGATCGCAAGGTGGCGCCCGATTCCTATCAGGCGCCTTGGACCCAGTGGTTCGGTGGAGCCCAGGTGCATCTGACGCAGCTTCCTGACCAATTGATTCTGTTGGGACAGATCGATCTAGTGAAGATCCCGGAGTCACCACAGGAATCGGCGTTGCCTCTGGAGTTACCGAAGATGCCATTCGATTTCTTTCAGTTTCCTTTCCGAAAGGGAAAACCAGACAAGGCACCTCCTCCCTCGCCGCCGAAAGCCCCCGCTACCATCCCGTCCAGGCAAGATTTCTAGCGGAGTTATTTCTGCCGAAGCCAATTCTGGTATCGGGTATACTGTTGGGGAGAGTCGCCGTGCGACAGCCGCCTGGGAGACGCTAGGAGTGGATTCGTGGTCGAGAGCGTGGCGGCTGTGCGAATACGATGCCACCAGGAGGTTCTGGGATGCTTGCGCGTTGGCTGCCCGACAGTTCCTGTCACTCGCGAAGGGTTTTCCTCAAGGCAGCCGCCAGCGTGTCGGCTCTTGGGCTGAGCGGCGGTGCCACTGGGCCAGCGATGGCATCTTCCGGTTCGTCGGGTCCCGGCAGGGCCAAGTCGACGATTCTCTTTTTCCTCAGTGGTGGGGCATCGCACCTGGATATGTGGGACATGAAGCCGATGGCGCCGTTGGAGTATCGGGGGCCATTTGAACCCCGAGCCACTTCGGCTCCCGGACTATGGCTATGCGAGCACCTGCCGATGTTGGGCAAGCAGGCTCACCACCTGGCATTGGTACCTGGCGTCGGAGGATCGGTCAGCACCAACGATCACCACGCAGGTTACTACTACCACCTGACCGGCCAGATCCCCGACCCCACCTTCCTGTCGCAGGGAAACGACCGTAAACCCTATGCGGACGACTACCCCTTCTTCGGCTCGGTCATCGACGCTCGACGTCCACCGCATCGTCAGCTGACCAACGCGATCACCTTGCCGGAGATTCCGGGAGCTCCGATGTACACTCGGCCAGGGCAGTTCGCCGGTCGGCTAGGAGTGGCTCACGATCCCCTCGTGGTGCGAAGCAGCCATCAGTCACCGATGGAGTTTCGCACTCCGTCGCTGACTTTGGAGGGGCCTGTCACACCCCAACGACTGCTCGACCGAAAATCGCTCAGCCAACGGCTCGATCGTATCCGTCGCCAGCTGGATCATCAGACCTCCGGGAATCTTTGGCATCAGCAGCAGGAGAGAGCGATGCAGTTACTGCTCTCCAGCAGCACGACGGCGGCAATGGATTTGACCAAGGAACCCGAGTCGGTATTGGAGCGGTATGGCAAGAGTGTCAACGGAATGAGTCTGTTGATGGCTCGCCGGTTGGTGGAGGCGGGGGTCCCATTTATTGCAGTTTTCTGGATGGGGGATGAGAAGCAAGCAGAGCAAAGGAAGTGCGCCAGCGGAGGAGGTTGGGATACCCACGGCAATAACTTTGAGTGCCTCAAGGAGGATTTGCTGCCGGAGTTCGATCGTGGTTTTTCGGCGTTGATCGAAGACTTGGCCAACCGCCATTTGCTGGAGGAGACCTTGGTGCTGGTCACCAGCGAGATGGGGCGCAAGCCGAAGATCGGAGATCCTCGAAGCGGCGGGCCCTCCGGCGCGGGGCGTGACCACTGGACCCATTGCCTGACCGACGTGCTGGCGGGTGGCGGTATTCGAGGAGGCCAGGTATACGGAAGCAGCGATCGTCTTGGCGAATACCCCGCCCTCAATCCAGTATCGCCCGCCGACATTGTCAAGACGGTCTATCACGCGATGGGAGTGACCAACCTCCAAGCCACCGATGGGCAGGGAAGGCCTTTCGCCATCCTGGAGGAGGGGAGACCGATCGAGTCGCTTTTCTGACGACGGCAGTTGGTTTCGTCGGTGCCAAACCATCCAGCAGGCGTTCTGCGTCCAAAGGAGCTAAAGTGTCTGAGACCTACCTAGACTATTCGAAGATGATCGACCATTCTCTGTTGCAACCGATGCTGACGGCGTCCGAACTGGAACTGGGATGTCGTCTGGCCATCGCCTACGATGTCGCCAGCGTCTGCATCCTCCCCTACTTTCTGCAACGCTGCAGTCAGATGCTGGAAGGAACCGGAGTGCTCCCCAGCACCACGATCGGCTTCCCTCACGGTGGCCATACGCCGCAGATCAAGCGATTGGAGGCGATTCAGGCGATCGCCGACGGTGGGCAGGAACTCGATATGGTCGTCAATATCAGCCAGGTTCTCAGCGGACAATGGACCGAGGTGCGGCGCGAGATCGAGGCGGTGTTGGAGCCAACGCATGCTGCAGGGCGAAAACTCAAAGTCATCTTTGAAAACTGCTATCTACAGGACTCACATAAGATCCGGCTATGCCAGATCTGCGGCGAACTGGGAGTCGACTGGGTCAAAACGTCGACCGGTTATGGGACCGGTGGAGCGACGATGGAAGACCTGAGATTGATGCGGCATGCTACACCAGCAGCAGTCCAAGTGAAAGCCGCAGGTGGGGTCAAGGATTTTGAGAGCCTCAAGGAAGTACGTCAACTGGGTGCCACGCGTTGCGGGACAAGTCGTACCCAGTCGATTCTCGATTCCTGTCGATCTCAGTTGGGGCTGCCTGCGATTGCCTTTCAGGCGGCCGATCTGGGAGGCTACTGACGTCGCGCGTCGGGCGGCCGACTTCCGATTCATTGGGCGGCGACATCATCCCAACGCGTTCTGGGGACGGTCATCCAGCGAACGCAGCAGCGCGAAACTGTAGATCCCCGAATCGTGCTGGTCCGAAAATCGCAAATGGTAGGCGTAGTTGCCGACCGGGGTCATTTGAAGAAGGCGCAAGGGTTGAGCTTCCGCGGCCGATAGCACAGGGAGGCTGAGGCTTGGGGGCGATCCAGTGCCTTTTTTCTTCTCCTTGCAAGCCGCGCAGGGGCAGGCCTGACGCAGCGCGGTGATCCTGAGTTGCTGCACCCGCTGGTCGCTCCAAGTGATCTCCAGTTGGTCCTCACCCAGTCGTCGCAGGGAAACCGGTTGCGCCTGATCGTCCATCCTCATTGTCCCTCGTCCCAGATTCATCGATCCGTCATTGGAATCAGCTCGACAATTCCCATATCCAGGTATTGCCCGCCGCCTGTCTGGTGGCAATGCAAGGCGATCTGATTGTCGCCCTCGCGGAAGGCTGCCGCTTGATTGGGGGTGAGCGGTACTAATTTGTAGGCGACGGTGTACCCCTTGAGTTCTAAGATTTTGTTTCCATTGACGTAGACCTCGGTGTCTTCGTCGTGGTGAATCCAAAGGGCCAGCGTTCCCTGCCTCTTCCCTGGTTCCAGCCGCATCGTTTTTCGAAGCCAGATGTCAGGAGTATTCCAAGTCGTTCGCACGCGGGAGCCGGGGGGATTGAGCGCCCCGAAGCCGGCCGGCCCTTCGTTCCACGATTCGTCCCGAAACTCTGCTTTCTCCCAATCTTCCTGGGGCTTTTCGAAGGTGTAACGCCATCGCTGGGCCGCTGGATCGGAGGTTCCGGGGCCGCTGGCTGGTACGAGGATGACTTCGCGAGGAGGCGGCAGGTAAAGTTGCTGATGGAGGCTGGCTAAGCGTGCTGGATCGTACTTGATCCTCCGCCGATCGTAGGTCATCAGTCCATTGACCTCGATTTCGACGTCAGTGGTCTGGGTGTATACGGCCGCTGCCAGTCCACGACCGATGAGACTTGGCAGCTGCGTCACCAACTGCTCGTATCCCTCCTGAAGCGATGGACGGTCGTTGAAGGTGCGATAGCCCCAGTTGTTTTTGTCGAGCCAAGTATGGTCCTCCAGGGGTAGCCCCAAACCTCCGAATTCGCCAAGCACCGAAACACGATTGGGTGTGACGGGGAACATATCGGGGCCCGGATAGCGGTGCATGTCCCAAAGGTCTCCTTGCCCTCGATCCGTCCAGCCGCTGGGACCATCGATCAGTCGAGTGGGATCCCAACTTTTTGTCTGGGCAAGCACTTCGTTGGTCTGATGCTGCCCCCAGCCCTCATTGAACGGGACCCACACCACGATGGAAGGGTGGTTGTGGAGATGGTTGATCATCGCTTCCAGTTCGGTCATGAACTGCTGATGCTGTTCGTCGTTCCAGGCAGGATCGGGGGCTCCATCTCCAATCGCCTCATGGCTGCCGGTCCGAAAACCGCTGGGGAAATCCTGCCAGACAAGCAGGCCCTGGCGATCGCAGTGCGCATACCATCGAGAGGGTTCCACTTTGACGTGCTTGCGAGCCATGTTGAAGCCCAGTCGCTTCGTGACGTCGATATCGTATTGAAGCGCTTCGTCGGTTGGGGCGGTATAGAGCCCATCGGGCCACCAACCCTGATCTAACGGCCCGTATTGGAAGAGTGGAGTTCCATTGAGCAGCATGCGAGGTTTGCCTTCGTCATCGCGGCCCATCGAGATCGAACGGATTCCTACATAACTACCGATACGGTCTACCCGCTTGGATCCTTCCCACAGTTCGACCGAAAACTCGTACAACCAAGGTTCATCGGGGGTCCAGAGTTTGGCGTTGGGGATCGCCAGGCGTAGCGGCTGATCGGGTTTGCCTTCGATGGCGATCGGTCCTGCTGGCAGATCGTGCCGCTGGTCGCGGAGTCGAAGTCCTTCTAGGCTGACTCGAATCTTCGGCTGTTCAAGTTGGGTTCCCTGGCAATCGACCGCCAGTTGAAAGCTTTTCGATGCCGCATCGGGAATGATCTTCAGTCGGCTGATATGGCTGACCGGCACCCGCTCCAACCAGACCGTTTGCCAGATGCCCGTTACCGCGGTGTACCAGATCCCTTCCGGGCGACGCACCTGCTTGCCGCGGGGTTGGGAAGCGGAGTCGGTGGGGTCCCACGCCCGAATCACCAGCCGATGCTCCTGCTGGTCCTGAAGCGACTGGGTGATGTCCAATGTACATGGGTCGTAGCCACCGCGATGACTGCCAACCCGTTTGCCATCCACCCAGACGGTTGTCTCCCAGTCGCAGGCTCCTAGGTGCAGCAGCAGTCGCTGTCCGTCGCGTGGCGGCGGGGCGGTGAAGGAGCGGTGGTACCAGAGCGATTGTTGGGGGCTGACCCATCGCCGAACGCCGGATAACTGACTTTCGATCGGGAAAGGGACGAGGATTTGTCCTTCCCATTGGCTAGGTTCGGATGCCTCCTTGTCGGTGATCTGATAATCCCAGAGTCCATTCAAATGATTCCAGCAGACTTCGCCTTTCTCATCCGTCAAGCGTTCCAACTGCGGGCGGGGGTACTCCGGATGAGGGTTGGTTCGATCGACTTGGTTGGTCCAAGGAGTCGAAAGACGCGCTACGGGGCGTTCTTGCTGTGGGGCATTCGCATCCTGCCCCAGGGCCGACGCATCGAACGCTGCCAGGATCACACCAAGGCATATCCAGCCGAGCGTATCGTGACGCACTAGGAAGAGTTTCCGTGCTCGAGGATTCATCGTTCGTCGCTCCTTCTCTTGACCCCCTGCCACTTTCTGGAATCCAGCCGCAATTGTAGCGGGAAGCGCTGCCCGTTGGCTGGATGCAGCGTTCCAAAGAGAAGGGAGGAACCACTGCGAGAAGGGCAGTTATGGATCGGGAGGCACTGGAGGAGAGTCGCTACCACCCCCAGGCAGCGTGGCATGAAATCCGCCGATCGCATTTCCATCTGGAAAATAGACGATTCCGTAGGTGTTGAGTCCATCGCCGATGGCGATCGAATGGTCGACTGGAGTTCCTTGGATCTGACCGTTTCGCAGCGGGAGCAGTCGAATGGTGTGGATGCCCTCAGGGAGTTCGATTCGCAGCACCTGGAGTTGGCTGGGCAAAAGTCCCCAGCAGCGTGTGTCCGCCTGTTCAGCCGCCTCCCACAAGACTCCGGCACCATCCATCATCAGGCTGGTGACGCCATCGGTTCCCCCAAGCGCCTCCTTGGCGGTGTAGACGGTGGCTTTTTTGAGGACTCGCCGGACCACGGCACGGGCCATCAGTTCTTTCCGCTTCACCTCGTAGAGCTCCGAAGCGATCTGCTGGAAGTCGGTGATCGTCCAGGTTTCGCCTTGGTAGTTGCGATTGACAGCCACTCCAATGCAATCGACCGATTGGGATGGCGAGGCGATGGCGGTGATCTTGATCGGCGCTAGTGTTGGTGGCAACGTGTGGGGGCCGATGGCTGAGAGCACGCGATCGGCTACCAAAAGCGCATCGCTGGTGGCATGCTCCTTCTGCTCGACTTTGTATGGACCGTGGCCGACGAGTGCGAAAAGATAGAAAACGCCATGGCCCCTTCGGCTGTGGACGCCTGAAGTGGCCCTATGGAGATCTGCCATCAGCGGCGGAGCATCTCCAAGTTGATCTGCCACCTTGCGATAGCAGGCAGCTGCTTCTTCGTAATCCCGATGCGTCGACTCCTTGAAGATCCCGCGGAGGTACGCAGCGCAGGGGATTTCTCGATAACGCTCTTCTTCCTGGTCCCCCAGTTTCTTGGCAGCTGCCATTGCCAATTGCTGCTGCTTCTGATCGGTCTGCAGCGAATAGGCTTCGACATCCTCTCCATCGTCCAGAAGATTGGCTAGGGTGAGGAAGCAGTGGAGAAAGATTTTCTCGTAATCCTCTCCGGCGTAGGCGCGAACTTGGTCATCGGTCCAGAGGGCGACTGTGGAGGCGGCCAGCTGCGGGCCTTCCAGTGCGTCAAAGCGATCGCGAACCATCCGCAACTTTCGCTCTGCCTCCCCAGGGTTTCCAGAGAAGAGCTCCACCATCGCCAGATCGAGAGCCGCCACATCGCGGTCGCGCCGCCAGGAACTGGCCATCTTCTCCAGGCTCTGACGGGCTTCGGAGATCCGGCCGTCGTAAAATTGGCGTCGCGGCTGCGACAGCCGCATCCAATGGCTGGAACATCCACTGGAAAAGAGAAACAGGAACGCCAGCCACGGCCATATCGCAGGTTGCGACTTGTTGGTCTGCCGCTTCAAAGAGTGGCCTTCGCGGAACTTTGTCCGCCAGATGCTCGCGATCGAACGATGCTTACCAAGCAGCCACGGCGGGGGTGCGCCCACGCTTAGGATCCACCACGTCCGGAATGAAGCCATCGCCCGAGAATGTTCTTGTGGTACCCTTTTCTTACTTCCGCCATTTCCTTCTGGTAGGTTCCCGTGTGGAGATCGACCAGTTCCAAAGTCAGAAGGTAGTCCCTTTGGGAGGAACCATTGTTTTTGGTGGTGCCGCTAGTGAGAGTGGCAAAAAGTAGGTAATCGATTGGCGATCCCTCGCGTTCCAACACCTCGGCAAAGAGCCTTTGGTTGGAGGGGACCATCAGCGAATCGGGCCGAAGTCGGGTTTCGCGGAGGGCTGCATCCACCATCCGACGACTAAGCGGTGCGAAGGCATCGCTGGATCCAACATGGGCATCGATCTGCTGATAGAGCTGCTCTTTGAAGTCCCCAAGTTCCTCAGCACTCTTGTTTTCCACTCCAACGAAGCAGACCGACTTGGGGACGATACCCAAGGAAGGATCCGCATTGGCAGGTAGATGGGTTTGCCGAGCCAGCAGTTTGGCGATCGCTTCTTCGACAAGCGGATCGAAGACTTCAGCCCCCGCAGCATGGCTACCCACCATGTTTTCCGCCTGCGGCTTCATCAGGTGCGCGTACTGGTACTTGCAGCCTGGTATCGCGATCAGCGCGAGGAAGGCAAGGGAACACCGCAGCATCCGTCGCGCCAAAGGGAGGAGTAGCAGGGCCATCAAGAGACTCCTGAAGTGGACGACCGGTTGCGACGATCCGACATACTCGGTGAGTAGGTAGCGGGAATCCGCCCACTCTGCAATGTCAGTTCGAATCCCTCCCAGGATCGCTTGCTTCAAAGGTCTTCACGCCATACTGCAAGCTTGCGATCCCTTCCCGAGGTTTTTGGATGGGAAGGGATCGATCGCGGCTTTGCGGTCCGACGGAGAGCCTTAAGAATCGCGATTCTTGTTTAGCGTCCAAGCGGAGCGGGATCGTCGAGGAAGTAGTCCCTAGGGCCGCGCACCGTGTAGTAGGGGTAGGCAACCTGTGGAGCGTCGATGCCCGAAGGTGGTCCTTCGCCCGGGTGCGGTGGGTGAGCGGCTCCAGCCATTCCGGCCATGCCAGCCAAGTGCCCGCCGCCAAGACCGTGTCCACCCAAACCATGGCCCTGGTGTCCCCATAGACCCTGTGGATGGGAATGGGAACCTAGGCAATTCCCGTAGTCAGTGCCACCTCTCTGCCAGCCAATGCTGCAGGGACGGCAACCAATCGGGCTTCGGCACGCATTGCAGTTCCGGTGGAGGATATTGCAGCCCGTGCTGGCGACCATCGTGACCGCGGCGAGCAGAATTCCTACATAACCCCTTTTCATGTGCGTCATCCTTTACGCGTTCGATGCTTGAAGCCCTGCGAGCCACCGTCGGGGACTCCACGTCTGTGATGCATATCGAACGACCATCGCGCCGGAAGTTGAAAAAACCGGTGCAATCGAAAAGGTTGGATTCCAGGAAGCCGCTAGACTTCTCCGGGTTTATGCATCCTTCCAATGCTGTCTTTTCAGAAAGTTAAAAAACAGCTTCTTCGGGTCATTCCATCGCTCCTTGCTTTGATTTCTCGCACTCAGTCCGTCGCAGGCGGACGGTACTCGTGCTGGTGCTCGATGCCCCAGCGTCCTTACGCTTCTTTCGAGTACCAGTCCGAGAAAGACCAGTCGCTTAGGTTCCGGAGCCACAGGAATTCCTGAAGAGCCAAAAAACAAAAAAGGGGCCCCAGATGGGACCCCTTCATCGAACTCAGCGGTGGCTCGAGTCCGAGCGATCGCAGAGCATGATTCGATCGATCTCAGCCGGCGACAGCCGAGACGGCCTGCACCATCGGGCCAATCACCGGCTCGATGATTCCCTGGACACCAGGGATCTTGTAGGCGACATCCAGAGCTGCTTTGACCTTGTCGAAAAGCGGCTTCAGGAAGGGGACCAAGCCAGTACGGGTTTCTGCTGACATCTTCTCGATGCCCAGAGCCGAGTAGCCGGTGGCGGCTGCCTTGATCTTTTCCACCGCCGCGGTGGCGCTGGCTTCGTCGGTGATACCGCCCAGGGTCGAGCTCAAGCCTTCGAAGGTCGAGGTGAGCTGTTCCTTGAGGGCGATCATCGGATCCATGGCAGGTGGCTTGACTTCGGCAGTGACGGCCGGAGGAGCCTTGGGAGCGGGGGTGGTTACCGCGGGCGCGGTCGCGGCTTGGGGCTTGGGCTTCAGGAACTGGTAGCCCAAGAATCCAAGAGCGGTCAGGAGCAGCAGTGGCAACAGGAACTTCAGTGGATTTCCAGCTTCCGGAGCCGAATGGGAAGTGTGGGAAGTGGAATGGGAAGTGGTGGTCCGCTGCGTGGTCGTTGCGACTGGACGGTTGGCACCACCCAGATCAGCAAAGCCCATGACATTCTTCAGTTCGGAAGGAAGTGCTGCGCTGAGGAAATTGCTCTGACCCGACAGCAGACTTGCCAAACCGCTGGCATCCAGCCCCCCCGACTTGACTTGCTTGCCCACGACACTCATCACCACAGGCGCCAACATACCCAGCAGGCTGCTGGCTCCCTTATCGCCAAAGCCAAACATCTTGGCGATGAGCGAAATGATGGTCGACTGGGAACCGCCCAGAAGCATCGGTAGCAGTTTCATGCCGTAATCGAGCATCGAAGACTGCTTGGCGGGAGCGAAAGCACCGGCCAAGTTATCGAGGATCGAGTTGTCGTTGTCCTGCAATGCCTTGATCAGGTCCGAAGCTCCGGCAGGGGTCGAAGCCTTTTTGGCCATCCCGCCCAAAAGTGCCGGCAACACTGCGTTGACGGCGGCCGAGGTCTTGCTCTTGTCGAGCCCAACTGCCGAACCGATCTGATCAGCCACCTGGCCGACGACAGCCGACTTGACCATGTCCAATAGATTAATCGCCATTTTTCCCGTTCTCCCATAGAATAGAAAATCAGATCCAAACTTCGCTGGACCAATCGCCAAAATATCCCACAATCCCATGCCATGAAACAGGGGCTAAACGAAGCGGACCATCGTTTTTTAACCTTTTTCGCTTTCTTCGCTTTCTGGCTTGGCATTGCTCAGAGCGAACTGAAGGGGAGGAAGTTCCAGAGACTTGGAGCCTTTGTTTTTTGGGACTGCTTCGCGTTCCCTTCCCTTTGGCAGGGCAATCTCCCAACCCTCCCTAAGGGGGCGTTCTTTCGCCTCAACCTACTGGTTCCACCATCGTTCGATTCGGCGGAAATCGTAGAGCGGATGTCGGGCCTACACGAACTACGTTCTTGGCACCCTCCGCTTCGCTCATCCAACCGAGATTTTGCTAGTGGCAGGGGCGATCTAGCAAACGAGGGGGTGAGGCGGTAGTCGGTCGGATGGCGTGTCAGCTATCCTGGAGATCGTTGGCCGCAAGCCTTCGCCCACAGACCTATGGGGGCTGGTGGTGCTTGGGGAGCGGTCGGTGAAGGAAGCCACCGCGGGAGGTGGGATGGCTGTGAGGGGGGAAGTGGAAAAGCGACCCTTGGAGGAAGGTATGGAAGATGACTGGGACGTGCTGGCAGTTGGAGCGCATCCGGACGACTTGGAGATCGGATGCGGTGGCACGTTGGCCAAGTTGGTGGCGATGGGGCACCGCGTCGGCATGGTGGATTTGACCGATGGGGAACCGACTCCCGGTTGCGCTTCGCCTGAGATCCGCATCGCGGAGGCTGATCAGGCAGCGCGCGTGCTGGGGGTGCGGGAGCGGAAGATTTTGCCGCTCCCCAATCGTCGCTTGTTCGACAGCTTCGAAGCACGTGTTCTGCTGGCCAAGGAAATTCGTAGGCACCGTCCTTCTTTGGTGATTGGTCTGGGAAGCCGAACGCCGATGGCTTCACCAGATCATCAGCAAGCTGTCTCTATCGTCGACGCTGCGGTCTTCTACGCTAGGCTGTCCAAATGGGATTCCTATTTCGACAACCTCCCGACGCATACCGTCACCGCGCAGCTTTACTACCAGTTGGTATTCGATCCGGCTGCGTCGGGTGCCACCGACTACCGAGTCCTCCACGATATTTCGGGCCATCTAGAGCAGAAGATGGATGCGATCGCCTGTTATCAGACCCAGTTCCCTCCTGAAAAGCGCTCGATCTTCGACCGGGTCCGCGCGTTGGCCCACTCGCATGGACTCTCTGCGGGGGTCCAGGCAGCCGAGGTTTTATGGTCGGTCAAGCCGATCGCGACGCGCGACCTGATGCATGCATGCGTCGTGCCTTCGTGAATGGACTAAAGGTTTTTTTGAGGGCTGGTGCGAAAGTCGCCTGCCGTCATGGGATCGTGGTGGAGTGACGCATTGGATGATGCACCGATGAATCATTGGAATCTGGGGCAAGGCGACCGAAGTTCCTGGACCTTCGAGCAAACTGCGACTTGGCTGACCGTCCTCAGGACTCTTGCCGCGGTTGGGCAGGTGGTGACGATCACTGCCGTGGCACTTGGGTGGACTAGGGATCTCCCCTGGTCGCAGTTGGCAGGCTTGGTGGCGTTGACGGTTGCCACCAACATCGCTCTTGCCTTCTGGGTTTCCGGACTGCGGAACCAGCCGAGCACCAACGAGCTATCCTGGAGGGGACAGTGGATCCTCTTCGGTGTTCTTCTGCTGGACCTTTGCAGTTTGACGGCGATGCTGGCGCTGACAGGAGGGCCGGAGAACCCCTTTCTGCTCTTCTACTTCGTCAACTTAGCCGTTTCGGGATTGATGCTGCGATCGCCATGGCCCTGGGTGATCGCCAGTAGCTCGATTCTCCTCCTTCTGGGGCTGATCGAATGGCACCAGCCTCTGAAGATTCTCACCCCTGGAGGGCAAACGTCCACGGCCTGGCCAGTGCGCCACCAGGGATTGGCGGTTGCTTTTGCCACTAGCGCCCTGTTGACGACTTGGTTTATCACCAAAATCCACAACGAACTAAGCGAAGGTCAGAAGCGATTGCGCGACAGTCAGCTGCTCAACGCAAAAATGCAGCGTCTGGAGGCGTTGGCGACTTTGGCCGCCGGTGCGGGTCACGAATTGGCATCGCCTTTGTCGACGATCGCGGTGGTGGTTCATGAATTGGGCAAGCGAGCCGATGCCGATCCTTCGGCTGCTGCCCTGGCCGAAGACATCGCTCTGATTCGATCGGAGGTCCATCATTGCCGGGACATTCTGGTTCGCATGAAGAGTAGCGCCGGCGAGGCGGCCGCAGAACGGTTGGATCCAGTCACTCCAGATGATCTTTTGCAGCAAGTGCGAATGGGGATTCGCGAACTGGATCGGGTGCGATTTGTGTGGCCTCCTGCTGTGGCGCAGGCCAAGGCGGTGCTGCCGGTCCGGGCGCTGGCCGTGGCGCTGCGCAACTTGATCCAAAACGGACTGGATGCCAGCGCCCCAAGCGGAGTGGTCGAAGTGACGTTGCGTACTTCACCGACCGAGTGGCTGCTGACAATCTCCGACTCCGGTCATGGGATGAATCCAGAGACTCTGGAGCGAATCGGCGACCCCTTCTTCACGACGAAAGAGCCGGGGCACGGGATGGGGCTAGGTATCTTTCTCACGCAGAACGTTCTGCGACGGTTGGGTGGAGAGTTGCATTTTGAGAGCAGGATCGGATCTGGAACGCTTGCTACCGTCCGGTTGCCTGTGGCTTGACGAATGCAAGAAGAGTTATCGTATCGTAGCCGCACCGCCAGCTTTGAGGTAACCTGGATGTGGCGAGATGAGCCCCCTGATGAATCGGCTCTCTGGACCTCAGCCATGCCGTTGGCTTTGTCGGTTCCAAGAGCTGGTTGGTTGACTCGGTAAAGAGGCTCGCCCTGAGCAGTCAGACCGTTGGATGTGACAAACCGTTGGATGTGGATTGCAAGATGGAGTCACTGAGTATTCTTCTGGTGGATGACAGCTTCGTTCTAAGAGACCGATTGGCGTTGGCCTTTGAAGAGCGAGGATTTCGAGTCGAAGTTGCGGGGAATGCGGACGAGGCGTTGCAGCTTTACAGGTTGCGGCCGACCGAACGAGCTGTCATCGACCTTCGGATGCCGGGGCGATCCGGTTTGACCCTCATTCCCGATTTGATCGCGGTGCAGCCCGATGTCCGCATCGTCATCCTGTCGGGGTTTGGTAGCATCGCAACTGCCATCGAGGCGATCCGTTTGGGGGCGGTCAATTTCCTTCCAAAGCCAGCCGATGCCGATGAGATTCTGCGGGCTTTCGAAACGCCCAAGACCACCGAGTCGGTGGGGGTGGAGGCTTCGGAAGCAGCGATTCCAACCCCAACCTTGGCGCAGGCCGAATGGGAACATATTCACCGCATTCTCGCCGATTGCGAAGGGAACATCTCCGAAGCAGCAAGGCGATTAGGGATCCATCGTCGGTCGCTCCAACGCAAGTTGCGCAAGCAGGCGCCGTAGCATCGCCGGTGCGACCTCGTTTGTGGCTTGCCGAAGGGAGTGAACGGATCCCCAGTTAGTCGCTTGCCGCGCGAGTCGCCATGGAAGCGAGCACCCCAAGGTCGATGCTTTCATCCAGCCATTGCAGATGGCCATCTGCGAAGATGGCATGACAGCCGCCAGGATGCATCGACCAGGGCTCGTTGTCATTGCGGCAGTTGACTGCACAGGGGCAACCTTGGATTGCCGTGCAGCCTTCCTGAAGCCCATCGCGACTAGACCCATCCAGGCTGAACGCGCCTTCGCTGTCGGCCCATCCGATTCCCTGGTCGTTGCTGAATCCAGGCTGTCTTTCGCGGAGGCGATAGACCGTGGGACGGCCCGAGGCTTCGACCACTGCAATGGTCGAGGAAGAACCATCCGTCACGTCGCGAAAGCGTGTCTCCGAGTTGCGATGCAGGATGGCAAAGCGGTTGGATGCATCGTATCTGCCGTTCGGAAAAGCTTTCGGCTGGACTCCCTGTAGCGCTTCGTAGTCCGCAACTTCTAGAGGCATACTGAAAACCATCGCGGGCCGTACGCTGTTGGCGATAGCGCTTCTAGTCAGCGGGTTGGAAGGCATCGAAGGGCAACGGAAAACCGGTACGGGCTGGGCAACTACCGTCGCATTCTCAGGCGACCACCAATGCACATCGACTCGGTAAGCAACTGCGAGGCTCTGTGCGTCGAGGTACGGAAGCAGCGCTGCTCGCCAGCCATGCTGAGCTCCCGACGGATTGGCTCGGCTGGCCCGCGTCCAGCCTGAAGCGGGAAAGACTCGGTGAGCCGCTTCAAAACCAAGGAGACCCAGCCCAACTTGACGCATTTGGTTCGCACACTGTAACCGTCTAGCCGCTTCGCGAGCCGACTGGATAGCGGGCAAAAGCAAACCAGCCATCAGCGAGACCAAGCCGAGAACGATCATCAGTTCAACAAGACTGAATCCGCACGGCCCCTTGGTCGCAATCCTCCCGGATCTTCTATGGCATGCTCTGCGCACCAATGTCCTCCGGCGATGATTCCAAGTTCGCTTCCAAGCAGTCTGGGGGCTTCTCCCCAGGATCCTGCCGGCAGATCCTGTGTCTGCTTGTATGGAACCAGTGTAATTGCCGATGCTCTTCGTCCCAGAAGAACGTGGAACGAGCCACCGAAAAATCGGCCATCTGCCTTCTGTGGCGTCCCAGGAAAGGTGGCTTGACGAATCGGCGAACCTTGGTGCATAATCGTCGAACCTGAGGGGGATTAGCTCAGTTGGGAGAGCGCTTGCATGGCATGCAAGAGGTCATCGGTTCAAGTCCGTTATCCTCCACTACCTGGGTGATTTCCCCTGCCGATTCAATATCCGCAACCGTTCACCGCTCAATCCGTTGCGGAGTTTCCATGGGCCGCTGATCGCCTGAAGTGGGCTTGCATTTGGCGGTGAATGAGGTCACCCGACTCTACGATGGCCGTTTGATTGCCGAGCAGAAAGCCGTGTCGATGGCAGGCCTTCATCTGTCGCTTCGGTCGCACGGTAATTGCTTTGGGCCGCAGTCTTTGCCAGTGAATCCGGCAGTCGCACGAAATTGGCCGACCTCAACGGCGGAAGTTCTCAGGAAATCGCGAAGGCGAGTGCCGTATCTAAAACGGGATAACATCCGGATCTGGAGTTGCCGGTTTCGAGTTCTGCGTTGACGAGGGGCTAAAAGCATCGGTGCCCGCTTCGGAGTCGCCGTCCAGGGGCATGATCTCCCACATCTCGTTTTGGTGCAACCACAGCGGACCAGCGTTTCGTGCGAGGAACTCGTCTACCGGGATGCCATCGACCAAAGGGGGCCGCCGCACTTGCTTCTGTCGACCATTGACAAACACGGTCATGAATTCCGCCCTGCTTTTTCTCCTTCGACGCTTCTCTTTCTTCGTGAGTGGTCGTTTGTTCAAAATTGGTCACCAAGCAAAAGGGGACGGAAGGAAAACGTACGGCCGGCAATCACTGGGGCAGATTTTAGCTACTTAAAACTCCTGATGGGGCAGGGACGGCAAAACGCAATGATCCATCAAGCCTGATGTCTCGGCAATCCCCTGATCCATTGAGTTGCCTCTGGACTGAGCGGACGGACCCACCGGTCAGAAAAGCTCGATGGGTGATCTCCGGCCTTCACTCCCTCGCTTACTCCGATGGACGGCACTTTTCGGCAAGGGGTTCTGTTTCTTTCTGAACCGAAGTTTCTGGAAGTCCTCGGATATCTGTGCGGACTGCCGGAGTTGGTTGAACTTCTCGCGAATGCAGGAGCCAATGGCGCCACGATGATCGCACGTTCGATGGAGTGGAGTGGACCAGTTCCGGTCGAAGTGGGATCGCATATCCTACCGACCACCAGCAAGCTGACTTGGGTCGCTATTTCTTGCACATCCGACTACGCTTGGATGGGCCTTGGCATTTCTGGCAGAGGTCCGAAAATGGAATGCTGGAGCGCGATCTGAGTTTCCTTTTCAGGACCGATGAATACGGAGACAAGATCGCCAAACCGAGTCAGTAGATCTATTTCGTCGACTGAACGAAGTCGCAGGAGTTTGTGCTTGCGTGTTTGCTGTTGCTGGTGGATCAGGTTATGTCGGTTCCTGGCTCTGCAGGGAGTTGGAGCGTCGGGAATTGCCCTGGGTTCCGATTGAACGATGGGCGACGGACCACCCGGCGGCTCTTGCACGTTGGCTAGAAAAAATGCGACCTTCTGCGGTGATTAACGCGGCAGGATTCACAGGGAAGCCGAATGTCGATGCTTGCGAATTGCAGAAGGCAGAGTGCCTCGCCGGGAATTGCGTCCTCCCCGGTACGTTCCGCAAGGCGTGCGAAGCGGTCGGAATTCCATGGGGGCACGTTTCTTCGGGTTGCATCTACAGCGGCAGACGGCCTGATGGTGGCGGCTTTCGCGAGTCGGATCGGCCCAATTTCAGCTTTCGTCAGAACAATTGTTCTTTCTACTCCGGTTGCAAAGCGCTCGGAGAGGAGGTGCTTCAGGGGGCACATGCATGCTATGTTTGGCGACCCCGGATGCCGTTTGAGTCAAGCAATACGCCCAGAAATTACCTGGCCAAGTTGCTCCACTACCCCAGACTGCTCGACGCGGAAAACTCGCTGACTTGCCTCCCGGAATTCGCTGCAGCCTGTATCGATTGCTTCGAAAAGAATCTCCCCTTCGGCATCTACAATCTGACCAATCCCGGAGCGATCACCACCCGGAGGATCGTTGGGTGGATCAAGGAGCGGAGAGTTTCGGACAAGGCGTTCGAGTTTTTCACAGATGAATCGGAATTCCTTGCATTGGCAGCGAAAACGCCACGGTCCAATTGCGTCCTGGACAGTTCCAAGGCGATCGCGGCCGGCCTGAAACTTTCTCCGGTTGAGGAGGCGATCCAGCGGTGCCTCGAACATTGGCAGGGCTGAAAATCCTCACTTTTCCCAAATAGTCGGCGTCCTGCCCCCCCGCTCGGGCTGGTTTTTCGGATGGAAAAAGCTTGCATTTCTATTGCGAAGGGTGGCAAAATGGTTAAGAATTAATGGAGGGAGCTTTAAAAACGAAGAATCCGCTTCTTCCGTTTGCAACGATGGGTTTGCGTGGGGAGACTCCAAGATGCTGTTCCGGTTCTTGATGGTGTTCTGTTCGTTTGGCGTAGCCTTCGCCACCGTTGCCGAGGCTGACATCGTTCTGACCGATAGCACCACCAACTACACCCAGGACTTCGACACGCTGGCCAGTACGGGTACGACCGGAACCGTGGTGCCGTTCGGTTGGTACTTCAATGAAACCGGGACGGGTGCCAACACGTCGTATGGTGTGGGGACGGGGTCAAGCACTACCGGGAACACCTATAGCTTTGGAGCTAGCGGTTCGACGGACCGCGCCTTCGGAGGTCTTTTAAGCGGCACCGTCGTACCGACAATTGGCGCAAGGTTCATCAATCAGGGTACCACAGCGATTGAAAAACTGAGTGTCAGCTACCGTGGCGAACTTTGGCGTTTGGGTGCGCCCAGTCGGGAGGATCGGCTGGATTTCGAGTACTCCACCGATGCGACTTCGTTATCACTGACCGCAGGAACTTGGACTGGACTTTCAACCCTGAACTTTGTGACGCCTGATCAGACCGGTACGGCCGGTGCGAGAGACGGGAATAGTCTTTTCACCAACTTGGCGGGAGAGATTTCCGTAACTTTGAATCCCAACGAAGTGATTTGGTTTCGTTGGAAGGATTTCAATGTCTCCGGTTCTGACGATGGTTTGGCGATCGACAACTTTTCGGTGACGGCGTCGTTTCTAGCACCGATTCCCGAACCTGGGGCGATGCTGCTGACGGGTGTTGCGTCATTGGCGATCGCGGGGCGTCGCTGGATGCGGCGACGATCGGGCGTGTGAGTCTTGTCGCACGGCAAGCCGCTTGGTGGCTGATTCATTCTGTTCGTCCCTCACATCGATCGGGGCGGCTTGGATCGTCACTCTCTCTCCCATTCTGGGGTACGATAGTCGCGTTGTCTTGTTTCGATTCCTGCGCTGAATCGGTCGTCGAGCGGCATCTTGGATCTTTCTATGGACTTGGCTCAGGAGGTGGAGCATGCCGAGGAAGAGGAATCGCCGCGAGTGGATGTTGAAAACGGCGGCTGCGGCTGGCTGGTGTGCAACGGCCCGCTTAGCGGCATCGCAGGATGCGGTCCAGTGGCATGATGTACGGGAGTGGGGGATCGAGGGGAAAGGTTTTGCGGACACCGAGTCGCCGTTTGATCGACTTCCTGCGCGAGCGAAGGGGGTGGTGCGCGAGCCGGTGTGGAACCTCAGTCGCCATTCAGCGGGGATGTCGTTTCGATTTCGTACCAATGCCAAAAACGTCTCGGTGGACTACCGTCTGACTGGCGATTCACTGGCGATGCCTCACATGCCTGCCACGGGGGTCAGCGGTGTCGATCTCTATGCAAGGGATACTTCTGGGACTACCTCTGGGGATGCTTCGGGGCGATGGCGCTGGGTGGCGGTGACTCAGCCCAAGCAGCGCCAAGTGGAGGCGACCTTGGTAGCTGATCTTCCGGAGCTGATGCGAGAATATCATCTGGATCTGCCGCTTTACAACGGGATCGAGCAATTGCGAATCGGAGTCCCGAAGGAAGCGATATGGGAACCGATCGCACCCAGAAAGGATTTACCGATTTTGTTTTACGGTACGTCGATTACCCAAGGAGCTTGTGCTTCGCGACCGGGGATGTCTCACGTAGCGTTGCTAGGAAAGCGCCTGGACCGCCCAGTCCTGAACTTTGGGTTTAGTGGAAACGGCAAGATGGAATGGGAGGTCGGGCAATTCCTTGCGGAGATCGATTCGGCATTGATGGTGATCGACTGCCTGCCCAACATGGAAGCGCAGGAGGTAGCTGACAGGGCCGAGGGTTTTGTGACACGATTCCGCGAGTTGCGGCCCGAGATGCCGATCCTACTGGTGGAAGATCGGACCTACGCCAACGCATGGTTGCTGCCCGCAAGGCAGCAGCGGCATCGGACTAGTCGTGAGGCGCTGAAGGAGGCGTATCGGCGTCTGGTCGATCGGGGAGTCCAGCGAATCAGTTACCTGGAGGGAGAGCCGCTTCTTGGAGGCGATGGGGAGGCGACCACGGATGGGTCTCACCCCTCCGATCTTGGTTTCGTCCGCCAGGCGGACGCGATGGAATCGCCGATTCGGAAGTTGCTGGCCTAGGCGATCGGATCGGTGTGTTTGTGGGCTCCGAGTACCAAGGCCGATTTGGGTCCCCGGTTTGATTTGAGAGCGGTGCCTAGGCGACGAAGAAAGTCCGAGGGTTTGGCTGGAGTTGGACTGGATCGATAGGATCACTGATTCAGGCTACGTAGCCAAGGACCTATCGGTTGCTCGGGAGGTCCCTCAAGAGGCATCTAGATCGGTATTCGCGTTTCGCGATTCGGTTCAGTGTGCCGCAACATTGGGGTTGGCACGCGCGGCCGTAACCACCAGTTCCACGCGATAGCCGGGGGCCGCTAACGCTGCATGGATGCATGCGCGCACCGGAGCGTGACCCGCTGGGACCCAGGCATCCCAAATGGCGTTGAAGGTGGCGAGATCTTCCGGGTTGGGTAGGAAGATCAGCACCTGCAGCAGAGATTGGGTATCACTGCTGCCCTGCTGCAGTCGTTCCTCCACCTGTTTTAGAACCTGATGGAACTGCTGCTGGGCAGTCGCATCGGGATCATCAGGCACTTCGACGAAGTAGAGCAGGCCGCCGCAGGCGACGGCATCCGACCACCGCTTGGTCACCCCAAGTCGCTCGATCGATCGATTCATTTCTTTTCGCTAACGGTTGGTGACTGTGGATGCTTCAGATCGCAATAGAAGAGAAATCGTCGCGAAAGATGGAGAAACTGTATCGATTGTTCCGAATATTCATTCGTCAACGATGAAGAATTCACCGTTTTCGAAGAATGTGAGGCATGATGGTTTGCCAGCAATTCCGGAATTGCACCGCATGCATTTTGTTTTTTCTGCTGTTCGTGTGGGTCCCGAACCTCTTTGCCCAGGGCCCGCCGGTCCCAGTGAGGCCGTTGGTCCTGGAGGAAACGGCGGAGGTTTCCCAGGGCGAGATTGCGGCTGGGCGAGCGATGTTGGGCCGGGAGGGAGGGGAGCTGGCAGGCGAAGGGGATCCGATCGAAGCGTTGACCAAGCGACTGACCGAAGCGGAAGAGAAGATCGGCAGTCTGGAATCATCCCGTGAGGCGCTGGAGAAGCAGCTTGAGGATGCAAAGAAGAGTGCCAAGGAGAAGAAGAAGCCTTGGTATGAGAAGCTAACTTTGCGCGGCTATGCGCAGGTGCGGATCAGTGACAACCTGAGTCTTCAGCGGGACAGTTTCCCGCCGCATCTGGTGGGGGATCCATCGGTGGGGGACAACCAGAGTTTCTCGATACGTCGAGCGCGACTGATCCTCCAAGGGGATGTGCATGAGCATCTGGGAGTCTACCTGCAACCCGATTTTGCGGCACTGATTCCCGGAGTGAATGATTCGATCCAGTTCACGCAGGTGCGTGACTGGTACGGGGATTTCTATATCGACAAAACCAAGGTGCATCGCCTTCGTATCGGTCAGTCGAAGATTCCCTATGGTTGGGAGAACATGCAGAGCAGTTCGAATCGACTTCCTCTGGATCGCTCGGATGCGCTCAACAGCGACGTGAAGAACGAGCGAGATATTGGGGTGATTTATTACTGGACCCCGGAACCTGCGCAGGAGTTCTTCAAGGAAGTGATTGACATGGGGCTCAAGGGATCGGGCAACTACGGAATGTTCGCCTTTGGCTTTTATAATGGGCAGGGTGGATCATTTCGGGAGCAGAACGACAACATCCATATGGTCGCACGCTTTCTCTATCCAGGCATTCTGGCCAATGGTCAGAGGTACGAACTGGGGATGCAGGGGTATGCGGGTGAGTATGTTGTTTTGACTTCACCGATCAGTCCCAATGGAGTTGGGCCGGCCATTGCACCCTTCTCCAATCGGGACGGAACAGCTGACAATCGGCTGGCCTGGACGGCGGTTTATTATCCACAGCCCCTCGGTTTTCAGTCGGAGTGGACGATTGGCCGCGGGCCGTCGTTGGATGCGACTCAGACGGTGGTGGAGGAGAGTTCACTAACGGGTGGCTACGTGCAGACGATGTATCAGATCAAGAACGGCTATGGGACGTGGTTTCCGTATGCCCGATACAACTACTTTCGCGGTGGATACAAGTCCGAGCGGAATAGTCCCGCCACCCAGATCGATGAGTTCGAATTGGGACTGGAGTGGCAGATTCATCCAGCAGCCGAGTTGACAACTTCCTACACGATGACCGATCGAACGAACACCATCGCTCGATCGCAGGCCGACACGCTTTCCTATGGCCAATTTCAGGGAACGCTTCTTCGATTCCAGTTTCAGATGAACTACTGAGCGCAGGCATCTAGTTCATACCGGGACCTCTTCGACTTCCGTGTAAAGAAAAGTGACGCCACCGGTGGCGTAGTTAGGGACATCGGCGACGGCAGCAAGTCCTTCGGGGGAAGCCAGAATCGCTTCCATCTGCTCTCGCGAATCGGCGTAGAGGTCAGCGACATAATAGTAAGGCGAAGGGGTGCCAGCAGGGGTTCCCTCAACCTTCCCGATCGTCCATTTGCGAAGTCCTTGCAGGCGGCGCGCCAGAGGAATGTGGATCGCCTGATAGTAGCGATCGAATGCCGCAGGGTCTTCGGGATGTCCGTAGAGTACCAGCAATCGAATCATATTCCTTTCCTTTCATCTTGTGTGGTTGTCAGGGTGGGAGAGAGCTAGAGTTTGGAATGCGGTACTTCCAAACCAGCCCTCCGGCTAGGTAAAAGACGATCGCCATGTAGGTCACAAGCCCAACCAGGAACGGCATCAGGTTGAGGTTTTCCCCCGACACGTTCGCTACGAAGGTCAAGTGGTTGACGACCAGGATCCACAGGCAGGTCGCCATGGCGATCCACCAGAGGCATTGTTCCATCGATGCGAGGGTCGCTTCTCTTCGTTCGGGGGCCAGCCAGTATTCGCGATGAGGCAGGTTGATCCACTGGATCGGAAGAGAGCGGGACAGTTGAGAGGTGAGCAGTAGGAAGGAGGGGAGGAAAATCTGGAGTCCCAGCATCAGAAATGTGGCATGGGATTTGGACGCCCAGGAATCTGCTTTTCCTGACGCATTGAAGTGGATCGCCACTTGTTCGGGCAGACGCGGGTAGTACCAAGCGTTCTGGAGCAATGCCAGCAGGATCCAAAACGCGATGGTGCCAATGATCCACTGCCATCGTCTATGGAGCATGGGATGGCTTCCTATCGTTGGTTGGTCGATTTGTCTGCGGTCACGCCGCTGCTGACTCGCATCACATGGCCATCGGGATGCCGTAGATGAAATTCTCGAACGCCCCATGGTTCGTCGGTAGGTGGTTGGTCGATGTGGAAACCTGCTTGGAGAGCGACATCGTGCAGTCGGTCGACGTCTTCAGGATTGGGCATCCACCAGCTCATCCAAACCCCTTCTTGGTCCCGATCTCCCAAGGGGCCCTGACCCTGCAAGCAAAGAAAGATCTCCAACTTGTCGTTCTGCACACTCCCAAAATTAGCGATGGAGGGAACTCCAGAAGTTGCTGGTGGCAGCAAGCCAGAGTCGTTCCACCGAAAGCCGGGTCGCCATCCCAGGGTGCAGAACCATGC
>B570J29032_109959373_pt1 | contig 23738 bp, 32 predicted proteins | sample LakMenEpi16Nov12_FD_29032 | JGI IMG/M metagenome (IMG submission 29032) | reverse complement strand
TCATAGTTTACTTTGGCGTCATATGCCATAGTAAGTGCAAGTTCAATCAATTTCATCTTGTCTTCCAAACGGTCAACAAGTTCTACGTCGATGATGTTGTATTCTACAAACTTCTGCCAACCTTTAGTATAAAAGTCCTTGAACGTATCAAACTCAGAGTGGTCCAGTTTTTTCTGACCAAGTTCAACATTTGCAATGTGGTCCAAACGATAGGATTCTTGATTGGTGTATGTGAATTTTTTATACAAATCAAGATAATCTAATTGAGAAATTCCACCAATGTCATAAGATATTTGCTTTCTTCCAGTAACAAAAATCTCTTGTTCTGTTACTAGTCCCCAAGGAGACAATCTCTTCATCAACTTTTCACCAAGAACTCTATCTAATCGGCGGACAATATATGGAATATCATACAATTTACTATTCCATCCAGTAATAACTTCTGGAGTATTTTCCATCCACCAATTAATAAAATCATTTAAAAGGTCATACTCATTATTAAATCTTTTATAGTAAAGATTGCCTTTATTTAATTTAAATGGTCCTTGACCCCAAGTAATAATTTCTTTTGTTGTATAATCTTGAATTGTAATAAGTAAAACTTCTTCTGCTGCGTTTTCTACGTCTGGAAATCCATTTTCAGACGCAACCTCAATGTCAATTGTAAATAGTTTAATCTTACTAATATCAAATTTTATTTCAGATTGTGGGTATTTGTCCGATATGTATTGGTAAATATATCTTTCATTTCCGTAAACCTTAAATCCGTCTACACCTTCATATTTTTTTATAAATTCTCTACATTCTTTTACAAATCCAGGTTTAATAGATTCTACATATTCCCCAGATAAAGTTTTATAATTCGTTTTTTTATTTGAAGTAACAAAAAGGGTCGGAGTAAATTTCTCACGAGTCATGAAGTGTTTTCCATCTTCATATCCTCTTACGAGAAATTGATCCCCGACCATTTGGACGTTGGTATAAAACCTCATTACTTAGTCAAGTCATCATACAGTTCCTTGATTCTAGCAGTGGGTTCGGCAATAGTCAAGATTTTATCAGAATGAATCATGAATTCATTCTGAATGGTCATTTCTCCTAACCATGGTTGCAGCGTACCATCAGAAATAATATTAAATGGTTGAACTAATTTACAATCAGGTTCTCCAATATCAGCAGATTCTGCTTCTTCAATTTGAGAAATCAGAGTTCCACCAGAAGTAAAAATAATTACCTTTGAATTTTTTGACATATCAGCAATCCTCACATGAATCGGTTAAAACAATAGATTGTTCTTGAGTTTCTTCAGTTTCTCTAAGAATATCTACAACATACATTTTGTGTAGTTCGTCTACTGGATCAATAAACGTAACAATCCAGTCAAGAGGAACTGGAAATCTAATTCCTTTGCCCAATGGAATCCATGGACTCAATTTAATATCAAGTGATGCACTACCAGTTGATTTATTAACTTTTGGATCTGTAGTTTTTACTAAACAAGGTTTAATGAAAAAGTATCCAACTACTTTATCTTCAAGAAGCATTTCCTCAACTTTGGTAACAATCTGTTCTCCTGTTTTTACAACAGCTAATTTAATTGCCATAATTTTGATAAAACTTTATTTAAATACTAGCACAAAAAAGAAAATGGGGCAAGAGCTGATATTTGCCAGCTCTCGCCCTTGCGCCGACGATATTCAGTATTATTTATTCATCTCCGCCGCCACCATCACCACCATCACCCCCAGCACTTGATGCAGATCTTTTTGGAACTGCTCTGCCAGCACCAATGTTTGTCACTCTATTTTTACTATAAACTTTATGGGGTTTTGCCATTTTAAAACCTATGGTTTTAATTTCAGTAATAAATTGGCGGAATGTTTTCATTGTTTTTATTTTATTTAGAGATAATCTCTACGAGCATGATGATCTGGAACTACTTTACCAAGAACAATAGTCAACAATCCATTATCAAAGGCAACCTCTCGTACTTCAGTGTCATCAGCGATTGTCCACGCTCTTTTGAAAGATCGTTGAGCCAATCCCTTATGGAGGTAATGGGTATCAGTCTCTCTGTCCTCCTTTTGCCCTTCGACAAAAAGTTTTCCATACTCCGTGTATACATGAACTTCCTCCTTTTTAAATCCAGCAAGTGCAAGTTCTAGGCGTGATTCCACATTGCTTACCTGAACAAGATTGTATGGTGGATAATTAGATGTAGTTTCATGAAGATTAAATAGACGATCAAAATATTCATCCATTCCAATGCTATTGCGGGTAATCCTGTCCATCAAGGCAGGCAAATCCGCAGATGTAAACCGTGAGGTTACAAGGTTAGTCATTATGGTAGCTCCTTTAAAAGCGAGTTTGTATTTTGTGGACCCTTTCGGCACCCATTACTAATTATACAAGATTACAAAAAAAGAGGGGTAGTAAACCCCTCACTTTTTTATACGGTTTCTATTACTCATCGTCAGATGGTTTCTTCTTAGACCCAATATTATATTTTTGTTCTAGAATCCAGTCTCCTTTATCTTTATAAGAGAGAACTTTAATTTGATTAAGTGGTGCAATGTCACTAATAGAGTCTCCATTCACAACACTAATCAGACCCCAATCCGAAAGAAGTCTTGCAATTCTATTCCTTCTTTGAATATCATTGACAGTAAGATTTGCGTGTTTGCCATCTAAAGCAAACAATTCTTTAAAGTGGGTAATATAATATCTACCTTGCTTATGTAGAATATGGCAAGATTGATAGAGTTTTTTCTCCTTGCGCGATGCAACTCCGATGCGAGTTAAAGTTTCACGAACTTTAAGGAAGTCGTCAGGTTCATTAAGAATAACTTCCACCATCATATTGGGTGTCCAATTAACCTGAGGTTCAATAGTATTATTAGTCATTTGTTCTTTCCACCAGTATCAAGTCTTTGTTTAATAAAATCGAGTTGTTCTCTAGATAAAATTTTCAGTGCTTGCATTGCTTTATCATTACTATAACTATAGTATTGTTTTACAATATCAAGGTCGTTAACTTTATCTTTTCGGAGCCAAGGAGAGAATCTCTTCTTTTTCCTCAAACTATTTAGATAAAAAGAATATTGCAGTTCCTTGTCTAGAAAATGACTTTTATTCATTTCATTTGCAAAAAAAATTGCGTCAATATGAGATGATAGACACCTATTAATAATATAAGGTGGATAACTTTTAATTAAAGTTGGATCATCAGATACTAGATTATCTTTTGTGTGATTAATTGAATTTAACCAATCTTTTAATTCCATTAATTTACTTCATTATTGTTTTCAGCATTATAGAAATTTCCATACTTAAAATCATTAAAAGTATTTGTGGGTAATGGTTCTAAGTGTTGCATACTATCAATTGCAACATCTCCAGCTATACTAATTCGATATTCGTCACTAGTATGATATGGATAAACAATATGATTGAATTCTCCAGGGAATAAAATCATAGTTCCTTCATAATTCTTACCCAATCTATAGGGTTTTTTTTGAATTCTTCCAACAGAATCAAGATAACAAATAGTCATATTTCCAGATTCTGGATATAATTCTGCAAGTTCTTCAGTTTGCTCATCCTGATATTCAAAAGGTATCTTCATCCAAATAATAAAGCTCCAAATAGATTGGTGATTATGTATTGGTTGATATTCTCCTGCTCTTGAAATTCTGGTCCAAAAGCGATTAAGGCAAGGAATTGGATAATGAGTTGTTTTACAACTCATTGGATATCCCCAACGACTAATATAAGAATTAACTGCTGGAATTAAAACTTCAGACTCAAAAAGTTTAGTTGTATCATACAAAGCCCATTGTTGATAAGGTCCCCTTTCAACAACGTTATTATCTTTATCAAGTATCCACCCATCATTAACAGTAGACTTTTTGATATAAGACCAAAGTAAATCAATATGATATTTGTATAATTGAAACTCAAGTATACCTGGATTAATATGTGGTGTGAATTTATATTCGTAGGTAAGCAAGATAATTCTCCTATCAAAAAACAGCAGTTACTCCAACAACTTTTGCGCCAGGATTACGAGCGAGAGCAACTTGTCGGGCATCTTGATAATCCTTTGCAATCACTTCTTCCTTAAATACAGTTCCTGCCTTATACAATGTTACTTGACATTTCATAATTAAAAAGCAATAGTTCTTTACGTTGTTTTTGCTCACGCATATATTCACCAACAGAACGCATTGTATAAGTCAAATCAAACTCAGCAGCGTTCCAGTCCTTAAATCGGTCTTTTACAAGTTGATCGGAGTTATAACTGATTAACTGATCCATATCGTTAGTATCGCAATCAGCAGCAAACTTATCGTGATCAAATCCTTTGTGCATTGATCCCTTACGCCCATAGAGGTTGTCCTTAATATCGTAAGGAGGATCGAGATACATAAAAGCACTCTTGTTTCCATCCATCAGATAGTCGTAGGAATAATTAGTTATACGCCAATTTTTAATTAAAGCAGAATACGCAGGCAGTTTTTCGATCCCGCGCATAGAGAAGTTGGAGTTCGATGCTTGTTCTGAAAATGATGAACTCTCTGTGAGACCACTGAAGCTACACTTATTAACAACATAAAAAGCCACAGCACGATCAAAACTGGGCATATTTTTGTCATTTACATGCTCCTTTGACTTTAGGAAAAGTTCTTTAGCAAGTTCAGGAGTATTATACGCTAATTTACAATCAACTAACTCATTTTTTAAATCATTACCAAACATCTGAAGTTGTTGCCAGAAGTTTACCAATGGTTCATATAAATCATTTACCCAAATATCTAGGTTAGGATATTTTTTTGTGATATAAATCGCAACACTTCCACCACCAAGGAATGGTTCTCGGAACTCATTATAGTTACGAAGATCTGGAAAGTATGGTCCCATCTTCTCACAAGCACGAGACTTACCACCAGGATAACGAAGGGGAGTTTTAAGAGATTTCATCAAAGGATCTCCTGAAGATTTTCAAGAATCTGTGCAGAAGTAATTTTTTTTTCTGCTGGTTTTACATTTGAAGCAAGAATAGTAAAATCACCAGGAAGAAGTTTAAATTTTGCAACTGGAGATTTGGGAGTGAAGTAAACGCGCTTATTAACAGTTTCCCAATCAGTAACTCCAAGTGTCATAGAATCAGTATCTACAAGGAGCATATAATCAAAAGTTTTTTCTACTACTTTTGTTTCCCCACGAAAATTCTTAAGATCGACAACACCAGTAGATCCATTTTTATTAAACATTTTAAGTTTACCTTTCATCTCATAGTTAACTTCATCAGCGGAGACAAAATCAACTCCATCTTTAAAATCACCAACATATTCAAGTTGACCATCACTCCACTTTGCAAAAGACTTTTCTTGCAACCAAGTGCGGAGAGTTTTAAATGCATTAGATTTCATTTGAGTTGTGTTAGTTGCTTTAACGCAACCAAAAAACTCTTCAAGGTTAATACGTTCAATGTTAATCATAATAAAAAATAAAAATCAAAGGGATAGTTGTTTGCTAGGTGTGATGATTGGACTAAAAATTTGATTATATTGTTCTACAATTTGATCTTGAGTCTCAGATACATAAACAACATAGTGTTTATTAATTGTAATCTCTTTCACTTCTTTACTAAGAAGAGGAGACCAAGGTGCAAACCCAAGTTCACCTCTTCCAGAAGGAACCGCAACAATTGGATTTGATAAAACAAGAGAATTTTCAGTCTCACTGATTAGATCAGCAATAACGTCTTCTCCAGTATTCAGTCTAATAAGTTTTACATTCATTGTGAACATCCTACATGAATTTGAATTGATTTAAAGGCATTTGCCATTTCTTTGTATCCTAAACCAATATATACTTGTCCAGTAACAACAGCGATTGCCATAGAACCCCAAAAGATATAGTACCACTTGGATTTAACTTGATGTTGTTTTTTGAGTTCATCAAGTTCCTCATGAATATCTTGATGATGAAACCTTAAAGGTTTTTGAATAAGTTCTTTGAGTTTTTTGTTTTTCATTTAAACTCACACTCCACCATAATTTCAGTAAGAGCAGCAAGAAGATTTATTTCTTGGTCAGCCACGAATGCACATTGGTATTGGTACTTAGCAACAATAAGAACGGCAGCAGGAATAGATTGGGGTGAAAGATCATCAAGAGAGGAGTCATAAATCCTACGAAGTAAACTTGAAGCATCGTTATCCAAGTTCCCGACCACCCACTTTCGGACTTCAGTAAAGTTTTTAGTTTTGAGATTTTTAATAAGTTCATTTACATTAGTATCAGAGAATGATGCCAGGATTCCTGTATCAATTTTTCCACCAACAGCATAACGTTGGCACTCATTAAGTACTCGCCTCCAATCTGGAAAATGCTTATTAACCAATTCAATCAGTACTTTTTGGTCATATTGAATTGACTCTTTTTGAAGGATGTCTTGAAGGCGAGTAAAAAATGCTGCAGCAAGTTTTGGTTTTTCCTTTGACTTAATTCCAAATTCGACGACTGCACATCGAGAATGGAGTGGTTCAATGATTTTGTTCTTGTAATTACAGGTAAAGATGAATCTACAGTTGTTAGCAAACTCCTCAATAGAAGCACGTAGGAGGAGTTGTACGTCGTTTGTTGTGTTATCTGCCTCATCAATGATGATGACTTTGTGTTTAGCAGTTGACGAAAGTGAGACGGTCGAAGCGAAGTTCTTCGCATTGTTTCGGACAGTATCGAGGAATCTACCTTCGTCGGATCCGTTAATGACATAAACATCTACTCCCAATTCATTACAGAGTGCTTTTGCCACCGTTGTCTTGCCACATCCAGCAGGACCAGCAAGAAGCAAGTTTGGCACTTCGCCTTTATTTAGAAAGTCTGTAAATGTTTTCTTAATATTCTCAGGGAGAATACAATCTTCAATTGTTTTGGGGCGATATTTCTCAACCCACAAAAATTCATCACGACTCATAATTTTTTATACCCAATCAGGTTTTCGTTCTGGCATACGAAGATAATTAGATGCAACCCAAGATTTGGATGCGATATACATCTTGTAAGCAGTAAAAGTGTCAATGCTTGTGTCAAGTTTATACTCATCAGGCATCGCTCTCGCAAACGGTGTTACTTCAGTAATCTTTCCTTTAGGAAAAAGATAATAAGCATCCACAAGTGTTTTATAACAAGAGTGAATCTTATTATAGCGAAGGGCGTACTCATCTGACAAGTTAAGTCCCCACTTAATTAACCAGTAGGCATTGTGGATTGATTCCATTGCCCACTTTGTACATGGATGATTACGGAATGCTCCCTTCTCTGTCTTGTATGGCGTTCCATCAGACTTTGGAAGAGTTCCGTATCCATGTCCCCATTTGTCAGATGCCACGATAGAGAGCATCTGACAGCACTCTAATGGCATTTTGACAACGTGTTTATCAGGGAGACAGACAGCACTTTCAGCAGGCCAAGGAGAGGTTACAAAAATGTTCATCCAAATGTTGAATCAGGTTCCAGAGCAATATAATACTTCAGGTCATAATCCTTACTGTCAAAACGTGACAAAAGTTTACTTGAGATGCTGACCTGATATGTTCCAGGAATAATCTTAATATTTTCTACTTTAAAATTAAAGCAGAAGTTAAGTTCAGTCTCACCCACAATAACTTGGAAGTCATTAGAGGTATCATTCTTTTTATCGCGGACCACAATCTTAACAACACCTGCTTCACCGATAACAGACAAATCAGGAAGTTGGAAGATATTAGCAGCTTTAATAAGACGAGTCAGTTGATCGGAAGTAATGCTAAACGATACGTCTTCAGAAGGAAGAATAAGTTCTTTTTCTGGAGGAGTAATAATTACGTTTGGATCAGCAAAAAAGTAATTTGAACGAGTTTTACCCTCACGAATTACAACATAACTATCATGAGTAAAGTCAAGTGCAGGATCTTTATGTAGATCCAATCCATTCAAAAATTGATTGAGATCGTAAATTCCAAAGTCTTTAGGGATCTCTTCGGTGATGTCTGCTTCTGCAAGAATGTTCTTCATAACACTAATGGTGCGAAGCTTACTACCTTGTTTAAAAAGAATAGATTGATTAATGTTAGAAAAGTTCTTTAGAAGATTCAGAGTTTTATCAGAAAGTTTCATAGTTTGGGAGTTCAAATTCATAATCATCGAAATTCGGAAAGACCATTGTCTTTGCGAGAATAATGCCCATCAAAGTGAAGGAGTAGCATGGCATAGTGAATGACTTTCATCAGGTCACGTTTGTTGCGACCATCTTTGTCACCATAACGACTGCCATATTTAAGAATATTTGCTTGACAAAAACCAGGAGCAAGATCCTTAGCTGCCATCAAATCAATAGTTTGAATGTCTTTGTGATCTTGATTGTGCCCACAGTAATGACTACCATAAGTGCTAGTCACATAATCCTCAATATCTTTGAGGATTTTATCTTCATTGTATTTCCAAAGATGATTTTTAGTTTCACTCATATTAAGATTAAAAGTGTAAGGTGAATTCAAAGTAAGGTGGTCATCACCCATACCACCAGGGAGTCTAGATCCAAGAACAATCATGTCTGGTGAAGGATTGGGATTACCTGTTAAACTAATTCCATCTTCAACCCAAAAATCTTGATTTGATAAGTTAGACATTAAATTAAAATCGTTTTCTGAATAAGGATGTTCGTCCATAATAAAGGGGAGGGTCATAATTTACCTCCCCCAATTATATCAGAATGGGGTGGGTTGGTCAATGTATTCTGCAGTCAGTTCAGGACCAGTAGAAGGCATTTGGAAGTCAGCATCCACTTTATCATACAGTTCCAGGAAGGACTGTTTGGTTTCGTCATCAAAACGATTCACACACACTTGGATTGCCTTTGCCTTGTCTTGGAAGATGCTATAAGCACGAATGATATGGACAAGACGGCGGGTGCTAATGATTTCATCAATACCACCATCGTAGAAGGTCTTGCGAATGATGTCTGCCCAGTCAACCAGGCGCTTACAGAAGTCGCGGTCTTCCACGCCAAGGTCCAGAGCAATGCCTTCCAGAATCTTCTGTTCAGTAGCAGGAGCAGGATAGGACTGCTCAAAGGTCACAGGGAAACGCTCAAGGAATGCTTCGTTGAGAACGTTAGTGCCGATGAAGCGACCATCATCACTACCCTTACCTTTGGTGTTAGCGGTAGCAACAACGTTGAAACCCGCAGCGGGTTTGACATACTTACCAATTTTCTTAAGGAAGACACCCTTGCCTTCCAGAACAGACTGAAGGCAGAGGATTTTATTGGAGGCAAGGTCAATCTCATCCAGAAGCAGAATTGCACCACGTTCCAGAGCTTCCACAACAGGACCATTGTGCCAAACGGTCTCACCATTCACCAGACGGAAACCACCAATCAAATCATCCTCATCAGTCTCAATCGTGATGTTGACACGAATCATCTCACGCTTTAGTTGAGCACAAGCTTGTTCCACACTGAACGTTTTACCATTACCCGAAAGACCCGTAATGAACGTTGGATAAAACAAACAGGACTGAATAATACGTTTAACATCTTTAAAATTACCAAACTGGACGAAGGTATCATCTTTGTCAGGAATAAGATTTTGTTCGATGGAAGGAAGAGCAGAGGGAGACTGGAATGTACGTTCAATTTCATTGACTCGCTCTTGGGTTACCTCAAGATTCCAACGCCCACGAGAAGTTTTAAATTGCTCAAGGCGACGAGTCACTGTCTGATAATTCAGACCATGAGAAGCACAGAAACCCCTAAGATCGCCAGAAGTAATTTCAGAACCATAAAGTTCTTTGATGCTATCAAAAAGGGCTTCGTCGTTCACAGAAGATTTGCGAGACATGATGTAGTTGGGTGGTTTGTTTCAACATAGTAATTGTACACTGACTTTGAGGAAGATGGAGTTACCAGTGGACGGTTCTAAGATTGTCCCATCTGCTCAAAGAATTTTTTAGATATTATTTTAGCGGTATATCCTGGGTAATACTTTTTTACCCAGGACTCCACTCCCATTGCTGTGATTACACTATCACATAAAATGAATACTTCTTTAGTTTCTTCTTTAACTATGTGTTGCAAATTCATTTTGCTACCAACTCAATAAATTCATTAAGGATTTTTTTATTCATTTTTTTACCCCTAAGACTTTTAACAAAAGCGGATTTAATTTGTGATTTAGTAGCACATTCCGCAATGTCAAACTCACTATCTTGGGCAAGAGCAGTTGCAGACAATCCAAAATAAGTATTGTAGGAAGATTTTTTAATAGAAATTGTTTTTTCTTTTTTCCAAACGCTCATCATTTTATCCAATTCTTCTCCATACCAACCATAATAGCGACGAATAAAATTACCAGCATCCCTAGGTTCAAGGACACGAATTCCAATAAAGTTGATGTTTGAGAATTTGTCCCTAAGATTTTGAAGAAGAATTTCAGTAATCGTATGATGATTACCATCGAACGCATATGTATTCCCAGTTTTACGATCTCTTAGGTAAGCATTTGCTCCAATATGGGATGTTCCCAAATATGGTTCAGATTCCCAATGACGCTTAACTTCGCGGTGATAGGTAACATTACAAGCTTCACCATCAGTAAGAATAACACATTGAACTTTTTGGAGTTTATTATCTTTTTGAAATTTTGGAAGAATTTGATGCAAAGCGATTAGAGATTCATTTAATGGCGTTCCCGAAAGACTAAGACCAGAAGGAACACTATATTGACAATAAAAATGGCGATCAAATGAATGAGCAATTCGGAAAATATTTTTCATTTGTTCTTCCAGAATTTTTGAATTTGTTTTACTAGTCAACATATTCATCAAAGAAAACCATTCTACAACTTGAATGAGTCCATCTCTTTTTTTATAAGATAGCATACGAAGATCTGCCTTTCCATCTGAACTATATTTGACCAAAGGATAATCGGTAGTGAATGCGTATACTTCAAAAGGAATTGAGACTTTTTTACAGAACCAAATCAGATTAAACAACTGTTTAATAGTATCGACAATTACATCAGACATTGATCCAGACCAGTCTAAAATAAACACCAATCCATGATTTTTTCCTTCAGCAAGAGTAGTTACTTTTTTAAAAAGATCTTCATTATGCTTATAGGTATGAAGTTTAGAACAGTCCAAAACACCAGTACGAGCAACTGTCGATCGAGAATAAGAGTCAGCTGCTTTACGACATTCAAACTCTTTAACAAGATATGTAACTTCTTTTTGTGCTGATTTTTTAAATTCTTGATATCGCTTGTCCACTTCACCAAAAATATGTTCTTTAGAGAAGTTGTGATTTTCAAGAAACTCATTCCAACTCTCACTACATTTAGAATGAATTTCGGAATTTGGAACAATAATTTTACCAAGATCTAGTTCGGGCAATTCTAGATAAACGTTTTCAAAACAAGAGTTATCTACAAGATCCTTAAGAGCTTCCTCAAGAGAATCCATAGTCTTAACTTCTGGTTCTTCAATATTCTCCGCACCAATAGGGGATTTGATAGTTTGTTCTCTTTGTTGAGACTTTTCTTGAGAATTAGCACCTCCAGAACCATCAGACTCTGGTTGGTCATTCTCACCTTCCTGCTGGTCAGTAAAGTCGGAAGCAGGTTGATTGTTAGCACCACTCTGCTGGGACTCAAGATTATCCAAAGAAATCTTGGTTTCTTCCTGTTGCTTGTGTTTACAATACTTATAGAGTTCCTCTGCTGCCACGAGCACATCAGCAAAGGTTTCAGTGTCGGCAATCAGATTGATAATTTCAGTCTCTTCACCACGCTCAATGGGAATATCTGTGTAGTTACCAATCTTGAAATAAAGATTTGCGCGATCGGCAAGATTATAAGTTTCCAGTTTATCATCACCAATCTGGAAGAAATCATCATCGGCAAGTTCCTTGTAACCGTTATAGAAGGTCTTGGCGAGACCAGCATAACGACGCTTCATCAGTTTCTCAATACGAGCATCCTCTACTACATTCACAAACTGTGGGGGAATCTTATGCTCCTTCAACCAGTCTTCATCAGGTGTATAGAGAGCGTGACCAACTTCGTGACCCACCAGAAGGTCATACACGGTGTTGCTTGCCTTCTCCCACATCGGCAGAGTCAGGACACGAGTATGAACATTAAAGCAAGCAGTCTCCACCTTCTTGTGCTCAACCACAAGGTCTTCGGTAGCAAGCAGCTTGGCGAGTTGGGACTTGATTTCGTGGCGAACAGACATTAGATTCGTTTGAACTCAATCAAGTATACAAAAAAATCCCTCTGGCAAAAGAGGGTGGTGGACAGTTCAAAAATTGGTCAACTGTCTTGGAATTTTTTATTAACTTCTTCCATAAATTGTTCAAATGTTCTTTGGCGCGGATTATAATTTGGGGTTACATCAGATCTAATTGGTCTTCCCCCAACGTTTGGTCCTAAATTTTGCCTTCTCTTCTTTTCAAACTCATGTTGCTTTGCTGGAGATCTTTTCTTTTTAGGAATTGGTAATCCAGTAATACCAATTTCAGTTTCGTCTTTTGCCATAATTTTTTTTAAATATTTATGAAAAAAGAAGAAGCGTCTCGATTGAGACGCTTTTTAAGTGCTTGACGACGTGCCTTTGCTTGTCGGAGTGCTTGCGGTTTTAGTTTCCGCTTCTGCTCCTTTTTAGAGTGGTGTTGCCAATTGGGGGTGTTCATTGATTGTATCCAGAACGTTAATGGTTGGGAACCATCCAATACTAGTTAGGATTGTAGTATCTGCCACGTTGTCTTGTCTTTCCCCTGGGGTCAGTTCTCTAACTGGTAGGTGACCCATTCCCATTTTTTCTGCCAAGTCTTTAACATAAACAGATTTACCAGACCCAACAGGAACTGGACCACAGATAGAACTACTGACAAGATAACGAATTGCTCGACAAACATCTTTAACATGAATCCAATCTCGTTTATGATTGGTAACATAGGTTGCAGTTTTATCTTCAAGCATTCTATACATCATATCAGAACGACTATCTGGACCATAAACTGTAGTAAACCTCATCCCAACTGAATTTGGAGGTGCCATTTGTTCATTAATCCATTTTGTCATCGCATAAGGATTCTCCCAATAATCTTCTTCTACTGCACTTGAAGACGCATATAAAAGTCTAGTATTTGTTTCTCTACACCAGTCAAAAAGTTTTTTAGATTTTACTACATTATTCTCATAAAACTTTTGTGGATTTTCTAGACTCTCTCTGATATTTGCAAACGCTGCAAGATGAATGACTAAATCATAATTATCTTCAACAAAATTCTCAATATCATATGGAAAATCCATTCCCACAACTAAATGATTATGAGTAGTTTGCCAATCAGCAAACACATTCCTTCCTATAAATCCCCTATGCCCAGTAATTAAAACTTTCATAATGATACTTTACTAAATCCTTTAATTTTTTCAAATTTTAAGACTTCAGAAAATTTATCCCTCATACCTTCTTTGTGAGAGATTACAAAAGTATTCGCATCTTTAATAACATAACGAATAATTTTCATAAATTCATCTGTGCCAAATGTATCCAAAGAAGAATCAAAAGTCTCATCAAATATAATTAAATTGCAATTCAAAGAATTTTTAATTTTTGCAATTTCTATCCAAGTAAAAAGTAAAGCCAAATCAATTCTCATTCTTTCACCTTCACTAAAAGAAGTATATGAAAAGTCATCATGAATCGGAGATTCAATGGACTCATTAAATTCTTCGTCAAGTTTAAAGTTAATAAAAAACTCCATCATCTGTAAGTACTTATTTACCTGTGTATTAATTACTGGCAAGTACTTTTTAATAATTTGAGTTTTTACTCCACCATCCTTTAATAACTCTGATACAAAATTATAATTAATTAAAAGATCTTTTTTAGAATCGGTCTCTTTACACAATTCTTCATATTGGTCTTCTAACTCTTTTAATTTTTCGTGTTCAGTATTTCTGTTTTTAAGTTGATTGGTAATAGTTTGAATTTCCTGTTCAAGGTCCCCGATTTGTCTTTGGTATCCAGAGATCTTAGTATTGATTTGAGAAATTTCATGCGTTAGGTTAGTTACCTCTTTAGATAGTGAAGTAAAGTGACGCTCTCGATCTTCCTCCTCTTTAATTGCCTCCTCTAGTTCTTTGTAACCAGACTGCAACTCTTTTGCTCTATTTTGGGCGTCACTAATTTTATTTATCCTAAAATCCTCTTCAATAGATTGAGTACAAGTTGGGCAAACCGTATTACTAGTAAAGAACTTGTGGTCTTCTATTACAGTTGTGATTTTTTGAGATAACTTTCCCTTTAAATTGCCAAGTTTACGCAACTTATCATTTGCACCAGAAAATTCAACTAATTGCTCTTGTTTTTTAACTAAAGAATCTTCTAAAGTAAGAGAGTCAGTCAGCAATTTTTCATTTTCTTCTCTTATATTTTTAATTACATTATTTTTATTTTCAATATCTTTCTTTCCAATATTTTCAATCTGTTCGATAAAACTTTTTTGCATGTTAAGTTTATCTTGAATAGATTCTCTTTTATATTCCAAATTTTTAATTTCATCTCTACACGTTTTAACTCTATCCTTTAAGACAGAATTCATTGATGAAAAGATTTTAATATCCAAAAGGTCTTCAATGACTTCTCTTCTAGTTGCTGCTGCCAACTGCATAAAAGGAACAAAATTGCTACTACCCAAAATAACAATTTGAGTAAAAGACTTGTAGTTCATTTTTAGAACAATACTTTCCAACCAAGTTTGCTGGTCTTTACTAGCAGCTTCTTGATTTAAAAGTTCGCCATTTTTATAAATTTCAAAAATCGTAGGTTTAAGACCCCTAACAATCTTCCAAGCATTAGTTCCTATTTTAAATTCAATTTCAACCAAACAATCTTTTTCATTTACAGAATTAATTAATTGTGGTTTGTTAACGCCCCTAAAAGATTTTCCAAACAAAGAAAAAGTCAAGGCATCAAGGATCGTACTTTTTCCAGATCCATTGTTACCAATAATTAAAGTGGTGGGTGACTTTGCTAGGTCAATTTCAGTAAATTGATTACCAGTGCTTAAAAAGTTTTTATAGCGAATTTTTTCAAATAATATCATTTTGTTCTGGAGGAATTACAATGTCATTTGCAGTAATAATTGCATATTCATAGCGATTAATTTCGCATGTTTTTATAATTAAATCATCATCTATTTCAATCACTACTAGTGATGGATAATCATCTTCTTCTAACATCATTGCAAATCTTACAGCATCGTCTTCTTCTTCAAAGAGGTAAAGAATTTGTTGACCTTTTTGGTTGGTTACAGAATAAGCACCTTGCTCTTCTCTACCTTCTAAAGTAAGAATGTACATGTTAGATTAACTCACAAGCTTGTTTATATACTTGTTGAATGATTCTTTTTACAGATGCTTTATTTATTGAGTCTTCAAAATCATCAACATACTTATTTAAAATAGATACTGTATCTTCCGATTCTAAATCATATTCTTCATTTAAAGTTGTCGAGTCTGCGAAAGATTCTACAATTTTTAATTCTGCAATATTTGTTAGATAAAGTTTGTCAATAAATTTTTCAAATTTTTTTTCATCTGTCTTTTTCTTGACTATCAATTTTACAATTTTATTTTCATAATTTCTTACATCAAATGTTTGATAATTATTATCATCATAATAAATTGTTTCATGCATCGTATAAGGATTATTTACTGACTGTAAAGAACGAGTTTCTGTGTCAAAAATATGAAATCCACGAGTATCTCCAATATCATTAGAGTATATTTCGTATGGATTACCCAAGTAAAAAACCTTACCATTATCAGAGCGAGTGTGGTAATGTCCAGAAAAAACTAATTCAAATTTATCAAACAACTTAGAATCCATACCTTCTTGCATAGTAAAACCACGGTATGGTGGAAATCCAGAAAGTTCAAGATGCCCCATAGCACATGTACAATTCGTAGATTTTACTGTTTTAAATGTTTCCTCAAAATTTCCTTCATTAATCCAAGGAATAAAAAGAACTTTGAGTTTATCAAGTTGTACTTCTGTTGGTTTGGAATATACCTTTACGTTTTCATATTCTCTTAAAAGAAGATCTACAGCATTAATCTCATTAGTATTCTTGTAATATGCTGTATGATTACCAACTATTGTATGAACAGTAACTCCAATTTTTTCTAAATTGTCGTAATAATTATCTTTTGCCCATGCAAGAGCAGCAAAATCAATTCCCTTTCTACTATCAAAAGTATCTCCCATATCTACAACGGTTTTAATACCATTTTTGATTAGGGTTGGGAAAAAGATATCATTATAAAATTTTAAAAAATAATCATGAAAAAGTTTAGAGTTTTTACGAGCACCAAAATGTTGGTCTGTAATAATTGCTACTTTCATCAATATCTAGATTTGGAATGAATATTATCCTTAATGGAATTATAGTCAGAATAATTCATACCGTCAATGAGGTTATCATCAAAAAAGACTTCATCAAATCCAGTCCTTTCCAAAATTTTATTTTTAATTTCTAATTGCTTTTTCTCTTTTTGAATTCTACGCAAAAAAGCATAGTGTATAATCTGAGTAAAATAAGCAAAGGGATTTTGAGATTTCTCTGGATCAAAATTATGAATGTACATCACACAATTTTCTATGCCATCAGAAATCATATCATCTTTAAAGATGTAATTGACAAAATTAGGTTTAAATGATAGATGAGTTGCTATTTTTAAAAAGCACTCTCCCAAATAATTTGTAATTTGTGGTTTAGGATCTCCACGCTCTTGAGCTGCACTCAACTGCTTTCTATACTCAATCAAAGCTAAAAGAAATTCCTTGTTATTAACGTAGTGAATTGATCTCTTTCTTTTAGGCACTGCCTGGATACCCATAAAATAACTTTATTAATTGTTCAAATTATAACACTATTATACGAGAAGAATCAAGGCTTGACAGAGGTATCCAAAAATGGGTATAATAGCATTGTTGCGCTTTCAAGTTTATATATTAACTATTTTTATAGAGTTTTTCTAATATCTCTTTAGCATCATTAACATTAGAGATATATCCCATCTTTCTATTAATTTTTTTTCTAATACCGTGAGGATTATCTTTAGGATCAAAATCAGTAGATTCTCTAATCCATGATTGATACATAATAATCATTTCAACGTCCTTTGATTCGCTTAGTGTAAGGACATCATCCATATCAAGAATAAACATATCTTCCTTAGTTGTTTTTAACCAGGGTTCTAATTTATATCCAGTTACTCCTTTTCTAGTTGTAATTTCAGATACTGTAATTGGATGTGTTATGAGTAATAAGGTTTTGTCTTGTTCAAAGCAAGGCATTACTTTTGAAAATATCTCTTCTCCACTTTTTAACTTAACTGTTGCATAAAAATCGTCTTCCATAATTATTCCTTTAAGTTAATTGTTATTATTTCATAATTAAACTTTTCTTCATTATAAATTTTAATTCTTTCTATTAAATGATTCAAAGTATAATTTTTTCTTGAATTATATGTGCAATCATCAGATATGTCATATAACATTGCTTTAGTTTTATTTTTACCCTTCCTAAGAACTCTTCCGATAGATTGGAGATTACGAATTCTAGACTTACTCGGAGAGGCAAAAATTACATTGTGTAGGTTTCTTATATTTATTCCTGTAGAAAATACACCATATGAAGCAATAATGATTGCATCTTCTTCTCGTTCCGTTATTTCTCTAACAAGTTCTCTCTCTTCAGTATCAACACCACCATGAATAAAAAATACTTTTCTATTTGCTTTTTTAGCATTATATATTAATTCATACAAAGGTTTTCCATGAGTCTCAACCCTTGAGAATAAAATAAGAGTATTGCCTTTTAGATCTAGGGATAAATTTTTAATAAAATTATTCCTTTTATCATGAGAAATTATAAATTGAACTTCATCTTCATATGTTGCAAATATTCTTGGTTTATGCTTTAATACTAAACATCTAATATCTAATTTTGATACGTGCCCTTTCTCCATCAACTCTGAAGTTCTTATAATTTTATAAGATGGACCAAATAATCCTTCAAGGACCCATTTATGAGTTTGGGTTCCATCTAAAGTTCCTGTAAATCCAAATCTATACTTTGCATGATGTAGCTTTGTCATGATTTGTATTAATGATTTAGATTTAAATAAATGAGCTTCATCGCCAATTACAACATCAAAGTCTTCAAAGAAACCTCTTTCAAGTTTATAAATTGATTGCCAAGTAGTAATTGTTACTGGAGAGTTATTAGTTTTTTCCCTACCAGAATAAATTTTGTGACAGTACGATGAAGCATCCCAACTATAATCCTCAAAATCTTTGTACATCTGCTCTACAAGAGATGTCGTTGGAACAACTACAAGAATTTTTTGCCCTCTCTCCACATAATATCTTACGAGAGAGTAAATCATCAAAGATTTGCCAGATGCAGTGGGACTTATCAATAATTTTCTATTATGTTTTAGAGCATCGTATACTCCCTCTATTTGATAATCTCTAGGAACATGAGAACAAATAGATTTCATATAATCTTTGACACCTTCATATGAAATGCCATCATTAACTTCAAATGGCATCCCATAGAATTTATTATCTTCAAATTTGTAATTGTAATTATAATTACCACAAAAAGAAATTAATTTATCTAATAAACCTACGTAGAGTTGTTTGGTTCTAATATCAAATAAATGTATTTCTCCATTCCAATTTCTACCTCTATATTGAGGCATAAATTTTGCATTAGGGACTTCAAATTTAAAATAGTCCCTTAATTCATATTCTATGTGGGGTTCACATGTAATTTTTAAATATACTTCGTTTGATTTTGAAATCAAAAGATCAAAGTTATCAACCATATCCTGCTTGGAATTTTAAGAATTCAATAGCATTCTTTATTTGGTATGTTCTGTTTTGAATTACCTTTAGAATACTTTCTAAGTAGTTTAAAATTGTTTCGTAATACTCAACTTTTAAACTAATTTGAGACAACTTTTCATCTGCATCCAAGTATTTTTGAAGAGTATCTTTATCTCTAATTTTTTTAGGGAAGGGATATTCTACGTAAACTTCTGGGTCTGCTTTACCAGTAAAATATTCATAACGCTCGTGACGAATATTTTTTCTTTGTTGTTCTGCTTTCTTTTTAAGAAGAATTACATTGTTGTAAATCTCAAAGTATTTAGCATGTAACAACGGAACATTAATTGATTCAGTATGTAAGTTATCCATATCAATGTGAGCATCCTTTTCCCACATTTGTTGGATTTGTTCAAGGTCAAGAATCATAATTTATTTCCTTTTGGGTCATATATATCGTAAATAGTATACTTGAAAGATACCTCTGCAGTAAAGTATTCTACATCTGGATTGGTAGCATCAAATGTTAATTCTGACAAATCATATGGAAACATATCTTTAAATATAACATCAAACTGTGGTCTTTGATTGCTATTCAAAATTTGCAAAGTTCCATCAGAATAAATGTTCATGGATTTGCTATCAAATCCTAACTGAGTATTATCTTGTTTTTGTAAGTTATAAATTTCTTCTAATGACTCTGGAAATCCAAGACCACGCATCCATCTTTGAATCTCCATATAATTTTCTAAATTCTCATCTACAATAAATCTTAGAGTAAAATCTTGAAATACTATTTTATCTCCTGGAATATCAATATTTTTTAGATAAGTTGGTTGCTCTGCAACACCTAAAGTCATTCCTGGTATATTTGCAGAGTTAGAAAAGAATGATACTTTACGTGCTCTATTCAAAGTAAATTTGAATGCAATAGAAGATAGAAAATTTCTATTTTGGATTTGATTACTATAAAGATTACCTGTAGTCATTGTTTTCTAACTATTTAGATAAAAAAAGAGACCCTTTCGGGTCTCTTGATTAAATTGTGACCAGACTCACATGAGGTTCTTGATTTGAACTCTTCTGTAGTAACGGTTTGCGTTAACTTGAAGTCTGCCGAGACCCTGAGTGGTGCCTTCAGCGAATGGGTTAGCAACAAGACCGTATCTGGTCTTAAAGCCAATCTTAGGCTGGAAGGTGTTCTCACCAACGGCACGAACCATTTGGAGAGGAACGTAAGGGCAATAGAACAGACCTGCATCATAAGGGGAAGAACCCTTATAACCAACAACGTAGTACTGGTTAGCAGATACGTTTGCTGAATAAGGATCGATATATACGCGATACTTACCAAGCAGAACACCCGCAAAGGTGTTACCAGTGTCATCAACGTTGAGGTTTGCGTTCAGAGCAGGAGTGTAATCAAGTACACCAGCCATGCTCAGTGCAGAAGCAACGTCTGCGGAACACATAACAACGTTACCCTTTCCTCTACGAGTTCTTTGTGCGATTGCGTTAGCATCACGCTCGATTTGGAACAGGAGACCCTTGAACTTTTCAACTGACCAACGACCATTGGAGTCGATGTCGAGGTCGAATACACCAGCGGTAGCAGTGTTAGCAGCAGCACCTTGCTCAGCAACCTTGTAGATGGTTCTGATGACTTCTCTGTTGATTTCTGCGAGGATTTCAGTAGAGAGAATGTTAGCAAGTTCTGCTTCTGCATTCAGACCGTGAATTGCCTTCAGGTCTTGTGCAAGCTCAAGACTGTATTCTGCCTTCAGTGCTCTTGACTTTGCTTCAACAAGGACTTTCTCAATTGAGAATGCCATTTCGTTGAACTGGTTACCTGCACCGTTACCGAGATTCTCAGAATCTCCAGTGTACATACCCTGACCAACGTTGTAACCATCAGAACCAGTTGAAGAACCAGTACCAACTGGGTTCAGAAGACCTGGGTTTGAACCATACTGAGTAGTAGTACCCATACCAGCAGCAACGTTAGTTGCAGCGGTGAGACCAATACCAGAGTTCTGACCAGAGAATACTGTATCTGCTTCGTTAAACAGAGCTTCAGTGCCGCTCTGGTTGGTGTAGCGTGAACGCATTGCGAAGATGAGTCCAGTAGGACCACTCATTGGTTGAACGCCTGCGAGGTCATATGCGACCAGGTTAGGCATTGCACGTCTGATGAGTGAAATCAGAACTGGATCAAAACCTGCTACAGGACCTGCAGCAGTAGCGGAACCTGAGAAACCACCTGAAGCACCAGCAGCGTTTCCGCTATTGGTTGGGGATTCCATCAGCATTCCATTTGAGAAAGCTGATTGCTCTCTCAGGAATTTTTCTTGGTTTTCTAACAGGACAGCGGTTACTGCTCTTCTGTGTGAATCTTTGATTGGATCAAGACCATCATAGTCGAGAAGTGGTGCCCACTTTTCCTGCAGATGCTCGGATTGGAACATTTGCTTTTACCTTTGTAACGTGTTTGGTTTTGTTTGAATTATATTAAATTCACTTTTTAGCAACTGCTGAAAGTGTTCTGAGATATGAATTCATATATTCTGAGGTATAACCAGCAGAATTTAGTTCAACCTCTTCAATTAAACTTTCGGTTTTTGCCTTTGGAGTTTTCTGTGATGAGAAGTATGATTCTCTCAACATCTCCAGTTTTTCACGATATTTTTCTCCACTTTCAAACTCAACACTTTCGGCAAGTGAAGCGAGCTTCTCTTTCTGAGAGAGTGCTAGACCCTCTGCTACATCATCAAAGATTCCTTCAGCAACCGACTCTGAGAGGCGCTTGTTTAAAGTAATATTCTTTTCAATCTGCTCGTTGAGTTTTGTCTCCATTTCATCAAGTTTTTCTACCATGCTCTCAAGAACATCATATTTATCTTCAGGGATTGATACATAATGTGCTTCAAAAAGTTCCTTCATACCTGAGAGGAATGATTCAGTCATTTCTGACTTCAGACCGTTCTCAACTACAAGTTGATTTTCGGTCATCCATTCCTCAGCAACGTACTCAAGATATGAATCAACTCTTTCTTCAAGAGCTGATTTAATTTCTTGTACTTCTTCTACAAGTCTTGCTTCGTATGCTTCATCATACTGAGTAATGAGTGCTTCTTTGATCTCAGTAACTTTTGATCTTAGAGCAGCTTCAAAGATGGTACGTGCCTTCTCTTGGAATTCCTCAGAGAGGTCTTCACCATCTAGAAGAGCATTAACATCTTCTTCAATGTCAAACTCTTCTTCTTCTTCTTCTTCCTCTTCGTCTTCGTCTTCGTCTTCTTCAACCTCTTCCTTCATCTTCTTCTTCTTTTTGTCCTCACCCTTCTCATCTTCATCTTCACCTTCTTCATCCTCTTCATCCTCTTCATCTTCTTCTGCAGCTTCTGCTACAATCTCTTCATCTTCAAGAATCTCTTCTTCATCAAGGAGATCTTCAGAATCTACTTCTTCCTCTTCCTTAACAGCATCGCTCTTCTTAAGACCTTTCATTGGGTCTGCTGCCTTAGCGCCCTTGTTAACAACATTTCTTACTTGTTGAAGGGTTTTGCCTGGAGTTTTGAGTTCTGCAGAATTATCATCTGAACGATAATTTTCTGGAGTAGGACCACCAAGGTCTTCCCAAGAACCTGTTTGACCTGCTACTGCGCCAGGAGCGAGCTTTTGCATTGGATCGCCTGCCTTTGCACCTGCATTGACAGCGGTCGAGGATTGCTTTGTGCCTGCTTCCATTTCGTGTAAATTGTTGCCACTAGACATTTGGACTCTCCGATTAACCTTAATGAATTTAATCTATATTTATTTATTAAATTAGAATTTTTACCTATATATGCTCAAAGGGAATTCAAAAAGTCATTGAATAAGTTTAACTTATGTTCTTCTAATTCTCTTCTTCTAGAAAGATTTTCAATTCTTTGTCTGGTTTGGTTTGCAATCTTTTCACGAAGAATTCCACCATCCCAAATCCACTCCTTACCTTCCATAATTCCCTGAACAAAAGCATCAGGGGCAGAAGGATCGGCAACAATATCTGCTGCAGTTGCAAGCATGAAGTCTTCACCAACTTCTTTATAACCACCTTTAATATTTTCTCTTAAAGAACCAATACCACGAGAAGAAACACCGAGAGTTACTCCGTCTTTAAGAAGTGCTTCAGCAATCTTACCCATTGGGGTATGTAGGATTTGTGCTTTACCAATAAAATTATTACCGTCTTGCTTAAGTTCAGTAATCTTATGAGAAACTCTATCGAGATTTACGGTGGGACCATCTGGGTGTCCTAGCTCCCCAAGTGCTCTACCTTTATTAACATAATCATTAGTATATCTCTTTACTTCTCTTTCCATGATAGAGAAAGGATACATTCTACCATTGCGATTTACCATTTCGCTTTGGAGGAATACTCCTGAAATATACATTTGTTTTTTACCACCAACACTCTCGGTGATAACTTCAACCTTTTCGATTTCTTCTCTGATAAGTTTCATTGGTTTAATTTGTAAATCCTACTTTTGTTACTTTTATTGATGATGCTGAAGCCCAAATAATATCAGTAGGTAATTTTTGTACAAATTCAACAGCACCAGTGGGCAAGGTAAATGAATAAGATGCACTTGCCCCAACAGATTCTGAAATTACAATTGTAGTTGCTGCACCAGCTCCATTGTATAATCGTACACATGTTGCAGAAAGTATACTTGTTCCAGCACCAGAAGAAGTTGCTAAATCAGTTTCTATAGAAAGTGGTTTTGTTACTTGCATTATTAT
>B570J29032_109959381_pt1 | contig 23965 bp, 19 predicted proteins | sample LakMenEpi16Nov12_FD_29032 | JGI IMG/M metagenome (IMG submission 29032) | reverse complement strand
GCTAACTGCTTATACCCGCTACTTAGTCGTTTGTAAACACTTACAAACGACTACAAGCGTTTACAAGTAATAATTGTTGCGCTAAAACAAATATACTTAATTGGTTTTAGCTTCACAAAAGTCAGGATGTGTTTTTAAGGGTTAAGCTAAAGTACCCTAATTGCCGTTTATCGGAGCTTCTTCTTTTTTTAATTTGATTTCTCGGCTATAACTTTAACCGACCTAAACACCAGCAATACCAAGGCAGAAAACACTAAGGATAAGTAACCTAAATAATGGTAATTATGCAACAAGCCGTTTTCGTCTTGCACCACAATAAAACCACCTATTAAGGAGGTAACTGATACCGCAAATTGCTGCACCGAGGCATTTAAAATTAAAAAAGCGCCTCTGATAGAGGGGTCGGCTGTAGAAGTAACCTGTGCCATGGTGATAATCATACGCGAGCCACTGAAAATAAAAAAGCCGGCCGTGAAGCATAGTAAAATTACTTTGTTGTGCGTTTCTAAATTGGGTATGCCTACCAACGGAAAAACAGACAATAACGTAAGTACCGCCAATACCGGGAAACGTCCTATTTTATCACTTAACTTACCAATTAAAGGCGAACAAACGGCTGATAACAAACCGCCAACCACATACACTAATGGCACGGTGCTCTTATAATCAAAGCCACAGTTTTTAGTAAAATAATCGGTTAAAAACGGAATGATGAAAAAATGGGCCGGCATCATCACAATTGTTAAAAGTAAAGCCATTCTTCTGTTTTTATCACTTAACACTTTACTTACAATCTGCACAAAGGAACTTACTTTGTAATTTTCTAAATGCGCCTTAAAATTAGGCACTACAAATAAGGCTCCAACAAATACCAAAACGCATAAACACGCCAATACAATAAAAGGTGTATTCCATTGGTAAGCAGAGGCTAAATATAAACCACCCGGTACGCCCAACACACTCGCTAAAGCAAAACCCAACATTAAAATACCCATTGCTTGCCCGCGGCGTTGTGCCGGAATGGCATCACCCACAATGGATTGAATAACGGAGCCACACACCCCACCAAATAGTCCGGTAATAAATCGTGCGATGACCAAAAAATAATAGGAGTTAGCCAAACCGCATAAAAATGTACCAATGGTAAAGCCTGCATAAATTAATACTAATACTTTTTTACGGTCATAGGCATCCACTTTATTAATACAAATTAAACTGGATAAAAAAGCGCCAAAACCATATGAAAAAACAGCCACCCCAAATTGCGAAGGAGTTACTTGCCAGAGTTTTGTGAGCATTGGCTTTAAAGGCATTAACACCATAAAATCTACAATGGCTGTAAACTGTATAAATGCCAATACAAGCAACAACAAAATCTCCGAACGTTTCATATCTGAATTACTGATTTAAACTACTTAACCATGTTTTGGTTTCCAAGGAATTTCTTCTACCTTGTTTACATGGGTAATGTAGCGGCTTAACATAAAGATGTAATCAGATAAGCGATTTAAATATTTGTAATGGATTTCATCCACTGTTTCATTTTCGGCTAAACGTAAAACCGCTCGCTCTGCTCTTCTGCATATACAACGGGCCACATGGCAATGCGAAACACAAATGTGTCCGCCCGGTAATACAAAAAATTTCATTTCAGGCACCACCGCATTAATGGCATCAATCTCTTCTTCTAACTTAACCACATCGCTTTCATGCATAATAGGCAAAGTCATTTTGTTTTTTTCAGGGTCGGCAGCAAGGTGAGAACCTATGGTAAACAAACGATCTTGAATTTCAATGATTAAATCGATAATTTTTTTATCCTGAACTGTATCTCTAATTAATCCTAAGTAGGAATTTAATTCATCTACCGTTCCATAAGCCTCAATACGGATGTGTTGCTTAGGTAGTCGTGTTCCGCCAATTAAGGAGGTTTGTCCTTTATCGCCGGTTTTAGTATAAATTTTAAAGGCCATTAAAATGATAAGGTTAAATTAAGATTGGGTAAAATTGGTAACTGGTTAATGCGTTTAAACGAAAACCGATCAACGTAAAAAATGTTTTGTCGGTTGTAAATATTTGTTGCACCACCACTCACTTCCAACATAACTTTTTCGCTATGGTGGTATTTGTATTTTAAGCTTAAATCTAAACGGTGGTAATCAGGCAAACGACCACCATTTAAGGTAGCAGGAATGTAGCCCAGATTTGGATTGTTTTGGTTAAAATTATAATTGATGTTTCCGGCGGGGTTAAACGTTGGAATGAAACCCTGAGTTTGTGTGAAAGGGAAACCTGTACCTAAGTTCCAACGGGCATTGAACTCACAATTTTTCTTCTTCCCAAACGTGTATGAGGTAACAAGGTTAATGTTATGTCGTCTGTCAAAATTTGGTGCATAGTTTAATATTTCATTCGTGGTATTATTTCCCTGCCATCTGTCGTTAAAGCCTAATGAATAAACGGCCCACACGTATAATTGTTTGCGCTCGTATTTTAAAAGCACATCAAAGCCTCTGGCCCTACCCTGTTCAATTACAAATGTTTTTTTAAATTCATCCGGCTGATTGGCATTTAAATCATTGTCGTTAAAAATTTTATCTCTGTTTACATTAATAATGGTATTAAAGTTTTTTTGATACGCTTCAATATTTAAATCCAAGCCTTTCGCCAAATCAATCTCAAAACCGGCTACAAGGTGATTAGCCTTTTGAATGGATGAATTAACGGTTTTTGTTTCTCCGTTTTTGTCTAAATAGGTTTTAGAAACATCTGTATTTTCCGGCGCATTGATGAACCCGTAAAAAAGATTCACTACATCTCTGTCACTGTTTGCACTCAACAAGGACTGACTGTATAAACCTGCGGCACCTTTAAAGCGCAATTTTTCGAGAATATTTACTTTTAATGCCAAACGCGGTTCCGGTGAAAAGGCACCAATGGTAGCATAATACTGCGTTCTGAAACTTGGCTCAAATACAATTTTTTTATTTTTATCTATAAGCTTTGTTTTTACATGCGCACCTAAATCAATGGTTTGTCTGGCTAACTTCACTTCTGCACCAAATGGATTTTGTAGTTCATAACTGGTATTGGTTGTTACCCCTTCAAAACCAAATTTAATTTCGTTGCGTCCAATAAACTTTGTAAAATTAAATCCGGTATTTACACCATTAATAGTACTTTTTTTGGTATCCGTTTCTACCAAAGGATTCTTAAAATTAATTTCGTATTGAGAATAACAAAAATTACCTTCCATGATAAAATCCGCATTGCCCGGCAACAACAAAAAATTAGAGCCAAGTCCCAGGTTTCTCCAACCAAACTGCGCAATCTGACTAAAATCTACACGGTCGGAAAAATTAAATCCGTAAAAATTAATCTTACTTCCACTTCCTGAATTGAAAGAGGTTTTGGCATAAAGGTCAGTGTAATAAAATGGTAAGCCTGCTGTATCTGCGTAGCTGTATAAAATTTTAGATGACTGCGGTAAATAGGAATGCTTGCCTGAAACCAGAAATGAACTAGAACCGCCACCATCTTCTTTTAGTTTTTTAAGCGGTCCCTCTAACATCATTTTACCGCCAAATGTTGAACCTGATACTTTTCCACTGATGCGTTTTTTATTCCCATCCCTGGTTGTAATGTCCATTACTGAAGATGTTCTGCCGCCATATTCTGCTCCAAAACCGGCTGTATAAACATCCGCATTTTTCATAATGTCATTATCAAAAACAGAGAATAAACCAATTGAGTGAAACGGATTGTAAATAACCAAGCCATCCAACAACACTTTATTCTGAACAGGTAAGCCACCTCTGATGTATAATTGTCCACCTTGGTCGCCGGTAAAGGCCACACCGGGTATAACTTGCAGATATTGGGCAATATCAGGTTCACCTACACTTGGTAATTTATTAATCACAATTGGGTCTATTTTTTGAACGGATACTGAAGTCTTTTCAACCTTATCTGCCGCTGCAGTGGTAACTTCTATTTCGTCCAACAATTTACCGCCTTTTTTAGCGAAATATTTTTTCTGGAGTATGTCACCGCTTTTAATCGTGATTTTATCTTTAATGGTATCATGCTCAAAACTGGTAATTAATAAGGTGTAGTCACCGGCCGGTATTCGGCTAATGTAAAAGTAACCGTTCAAATCCGTATTAGCACCAATGGTGGTTCCTTTAAAAAATACGTTTACAAACGTTACCGGTTCACCAGTTTCTTTATCGTAAACGAAGCCTTTTACAACTCCATTATTTTGAGCGTAAAATTGTGTGGTGATAAAATAAAGTAAAAAAGAAATTATTTTTTTCATGAATGAAACGAAATGGGAATGTAAAGCATTAAGTACTTAATTTATTGATTTTGTTTAGTTTTAACAACTGCCAAATATAGCAAATTCCGTTGGATGAAACAATCCAAAACCGGCAGGAAAACCAAGCTTTTAATTAAGTTTTTCCTTCAGGTAATGCCCGGTAAAGCTCTTTTTTGATTTCGCCAAGTCTTCCGGTGTACCTCCAAAAACCACAGTGCCGCCTTCTTCCCCACCTTCGGGTCCCATGTCAATTAACCAATCGGCACACTTAATAACATCCAGATTATGTTCAATCACAACAATGCTGTGTCCTTTTGCCAATAAAGCTTCAAAAGACTTCAATAACTTGGACACATCATGGAAATGCAAGCCGGTTGTAGGCTCATCAAACACAAACAAGGTTGGTTGTGTGTTATTAATCTGAATTAAAAAGCTTGCTAATTTAATGCGTTGTGCCTCTCCCCCACTTAGGGTACTGCTGCTCTGTCCCAATTGCACATAACCGAGGCCAACTGCCTGCAAGGCTTGTAATTTTTCCAAAATCTTTTTACAGGTTTTGTTATCCTTTTCAACCGAGAAAAAAACAATCGCGTCATCTACTGTCATTTCCAATACATCACTAATGCTTTTTTGCTGATAAGTTACTTCTAATGTTTCTGCTTTAAAACGTTTACCCTTGCATGTTTCGCATACCAATTCAATATCAGCCATAAACTGCATTTCGATGGTAACTACACCTTCTCCTTCGCAAGTTTCACATCGTCCACCCTCCACGTTAAAACTAAAATACCCTGGTTTGTAATTTCTATTTTTGGCTAAAGGTTGATCAGCAAATAAATTTCTGATATCATCATAAGCCTTCACATACGTAACGGGATTACTGCGGGTACTTTTCCCAATAGGATTTTGATCGATGTACTCAAGTGCCTTAATGTGTTTTAAATTCCCGGTAATTAGGTGACTGGCGTCTACATTTTCAAAGTAGCCATCCAAATGCCTTTGAACGAGAGGAATTAATCCCTTTTTAATTAATGTCGATTTTCCACTGCCACTGACCCCGGTAACACAACACATTAAGTTAAGTGGAAATTTAACTGATATGTTTTTTAAATTGTGATCATTTAAATTTTTTATTTCTATAAATTCTTTAAACTTTCTTCTGGTTTTTGGAACTTCAATTTGTAACTGAGCCGTTAAATAGCGAGCGGTTAAACTGGTTTTTGATTTTAACAACTCTTTGGTTGTTCCTTGAAAAACAAGCTGTCCGCCATTGCTTCCTGCCTCAGGGCCAATATCAATTAACTGATCCGCCTCTTTCATAATGTCTTCATCATGCTCAACAATAATTACTGTATTGCCTTGCTTTTGCAATGATCTTAAAACAGTTATCAACCGTTCTGTATCTCTGGAATGCAATCCAATACTCGGTTCATCGAGTATGTATAAACTACCAACTAAAGTGCTGCCCAACTGCGTTGCTAAATTAATACGTTGGCTCTCGCCACCACTTAGCGTATTGGCAACCCTATTTAGTGTAATGTAACCAAGTCCAACATCATTCAAATATTGAATTCTATTTGATATTTCGGTTAATAAACGTTTAGCGATTTTTTTATCGTGGTCGTTTAATTGGATTTGTTTAAAAAAGACAGACAGCTCTTTTACCGGCATTAAAACAAGGTCATTTAAACATTTACCATCCACTAATACATAATTGGCATCCTTTCTAAGTCGTGTGCCGTTACAATCAGGACAAACCGTTTTCCCTCGGTAGCGCGCCAACATAACCCTGTATTGAATTTTGTAACTTTCTTTTTCCAACATTTTAAAAAAGGCGTTTAAGCCTTCAAAATGGTCGTTACCGGTCCACAACAAATCATATTCTTGTTTGGTTAAATTGGCGATTGGTTGATGAACCGGAAATTTAAATTTATGTGCATTTTTAACGAGTTGATTTTTGTAATAACTCATTACTTCACCATTCCAGCAGACAATGGCATTATCATAGACTGAGAGACTTTTATTTGGTATTACCAAATCTTTATCAATACCAATTATGCTTCCAAAACCTTCGCAGGTTTTACAGGCACCGATTGGATTGTTAAAGGCGAAAAAATTTAAACTAGGTTCTTCAAAGGTCATCCCATCCAACTCAAACAAATTACTAAACTGTTTTTGTTTGAATTTCCCATCGTTATCTATCCAGATTTCACAATTTCCATTCCCTTCTGCGTAAGCGGTTTGAACACTATCCGCTGCTCTGATTAAAAAATCTTCGTCCTCTTTATTTACTGTTAATCGATCTATCAGCAAATAAACCTCATCTGTTTTTTTAAAACTTTTTTGGGTTAGTTCGCTAATTTTTATAACAGTCGAATTAACTACAACCCTTGAAAAACCTTGCTGAGAGAGAATATCCACTTGTTTTAGTAAAGGACGATCTTTTTTATCAATTAATTTACAAAGAATTAAAAACTTTTCGTCATTACTAAATGTTTGAATATAATTCACCACATCTGTTGTTGTATGTCGCTTTACTTCTTTGCCACTGACTGGGCTGTATGTTTTACCAACTCTTGCGAACAACAATTTTAGAAAATCATATATTTCGGTTACAGTTCCAACCGTACTGCGGGGATTCCTCGAAATCACCTTTTGTTCAATGGCTATAGCAGGACTTATTCCTTTAATATAATCAACTAATGGTTTCTCTAAGCGTCCCAAGAATTGTCTGGCGTATGCACTTAAACTTTCAACGTAACGTCTTTGTCCTTCAGCATACAAGGTATCAAAAGCCAAACTAGATTTACCGGAACCGGACAGCCCGGTTATAACTACCAGTTGATTGCGAGGAATAGCAACATCAATATTCTTTAAATTATGTTGACGAGCCCCTTTGATAATAATAAACTCTTTAGGGTTTAATTGTCCGATGTCCTTTAGTTCACTCATAAAAATTCCTTTGAAGTTAACAAAGTGTCTAATACAGAAGATTAAAAATTACTTAAGAGATATTAACCGATATTGGCGTTTATAGTTTACTTTTTAAGCAAACTTTCGAAAGGCACTCGATTAGTAATAGAACGGCCGAGCGTAATTTCATCTGTGTACTCCAATTCATCACCAACGGCTATACCTCTGGCAATAGCGCTTAAATTAATGTTGTAAGGCGCTAACTTTTTAAAAACAAAAAAAGAAGTGGTTTCACCTTCCATAGTGGTGTTTAAGGCTAGAATGATTTCATTGATGCCACCGGAGGAAACTCGATTAATTAAATTATCGATATTAAGCTGGCTTGGTCCTATTCCATCCATTGGGGAAATTAATCCTCCCAATACATGGTAATTCCCTTTATACAAGCCTGTATTCTCAATGGCCAATACATCCCGATAATCCTGCACAACGCAAACAATACTTTTCTCACGTAAAGGATTGCTACAGATATCGCATATTTCCTTTTCACTAATGTTATGACAATTTTTGCAAAATTTTAATTCAGTTTTAAGTTGTGCGATGCTTTGGCTAAGCTGCACGGCCGACTGCAAATCATTTTTCACAATATGCAGCACGTAACGTAGCGCTGTTTTTTTACCAACCCCGGGCAACTTACTTAAAGCCTCAACGGCCTGTTCAATTATTTTATTTCCAAGTTCCAATTCATTAAAATTAAAACTTTAAATTGAGAAAATCGGTGCAATTTATTCACTATGCTACTGTTTAGAACTATTTGAATTTTGATTAAAACCATAAGCTTTAAAGTAAATATTTGTATCATGAGTTCAACCTTGCTCTTTTCTTTTGTAATTGGTTATTTTTTGCTGCTTCTACTTGTTGCCTGGTACACAGGTAGAGGATCCAGCAACCATGACTTTTTTATAGGCAATAAAAACAGTAATTGGTTACTTGTTGCTTTTGGAATGATTGGTACCAGTTTGAGCGGTGTAACCTTTGTTAGTGTGCCGGGGGGAGTTGGCAGCGGGAATTTCTATTACTTTCAAATTGTTTTAGGGTATTTGATTGGTTATATGGTAATTGCCTTTGTGTTACTGCCTTTGTACTACCGGCTAAATCTAACTTCAATTTATACTTATTTAGAAAACAGATTCGGTATTAAAGCTCATAAAATTGGTGCATCATTTTTTATTCTTTCCAGACTAATTGGCGCAACTGCAAGATTATATTTGGTAGTTAGCGTATTGCAAACGTTTATTTTTGATGAATTAGGCATTCCTTTCATCGTGACAAGTTTGGTGATTTTGATTTTGATTTTACTCTACACATTTGAAGGCGGCGTCAAAACAATCATCTATACGGATACCTTACAAACAACAGGAATGCTGCTAGGATTGGTTGTATGCATTTTCGTGTTGATTAATGCCATGCAACTTGATTTTTCAGGTGCCTTAAATTTGATGAGTGAAAAAGGTTATTCGAAAATTTTTAATACAGATGTAAAATCAGGCTCTTACTTTCTTAAACACTTGTTGGGCGGGGCCTTTATAGCCATATCCATGACAGGGCTTGATCAAGAAATGATGCAAAAAAATATTTCCGTGAAAACTATTAAGGATTCGCAAAAAAACATGATAAGTTTTTCGTTAGTGTTAGTTGTTGTTAATTTTTTGTTTTTGTTTTTAGGAGGGATCCTTTATTTATATGCCGAACAAACAAATTTAAAAGTTGCACCTGACGATCTTTTTCCTACGGTCGCATTAGGATCTCAATTTAGTGGAGCAATCGGCATCATCTTTATTATTGCCTTAATATCTGCTTTATTCCCAAGTGTAGATGGAGCTATTACTTCAATAACATCTTGTTTTTGCATTGATATATTAGGCATGAACAAACAAAGCAGCTCAGACTTAGAAAAAAAACGTACGCGCTTAAAAGTTCATTTTACGTTTGCATTTGTGTTTTTTATAATGGTATTGATTTTTAAAGCCATTAACGACAAATTAATTATCGACTTTATTTTAAAATTTGCCGGAATCACTTACGGACCGCTTTTAGGTCTATTTTCATTTGGCATATTAACTAAAAGAAACCTAAACGATAAATTTGTTTGGCTCGTTTGTATTAGTGCTCCTTTAATTGCATTACTTATTGATGTGCTGTGCAGCCCTGAATGGTATGAGAAAAAACTACACATTCAATTGCAGTTAACAGACCTGAGTCAAAACTTATTCAGTGGTTATAAAATTGGTCAGGAGTTAATTTTGATTAATGGAATCATCACTTTTGCAGGACTTTGGTTAATCAGTAACTCTAAATCAGAAAAGATTTCTGTTGTAAATTAACTCTTACCATATTGAACAATCTTTATTATTGATTGCTAACAAACAAATCGGTGGATTGTAGATTTAAACCTGATTTTTTTGCATCATTAATAAGTTGTAAGCCTCTTTGCTGTAAACGAATGGCTGAAGCCTCTTTTTCTTCGGCATTCTGCATATTTCCTAAAGCAGCAGCCAAATTTGTGCAGGCATATGCCTCTTGACGCATCAATACAGCCTGATTCATTAATTTACGCGCTTCTAAACATTTTTGTGTTACTTTTTCAATAACTGTAATTGTATTAGAAGGTAAACTTAACAGTTCGTAACTGATTTCCTGATTATTTTCAAGGAAGGTTCTGGTGTTTTTTTGCCAAAGCACTTCACTTGCTTTGATAGCATATGCAAATGCTTGTTGTTGTAGCTTATCAGCTTCTTTTTTAATTTTAACAGGATTAGAAGTTTGGGGAAGAACAATATTGATGACATCAGATGCATAGCTTTCGAAATCATTTGCTTGTTCGTTTAATTTTTTGTAACTTTTAATGGTAAGTGTAGCTGTTGAGAAATTTTGAGTGGTTACTCTATTGGTGGTAAGTTCGTTTATGAGATTGGTTGGAGTCTCAATCTTTTTATTACTTGATTTAGTAGAATTTTTTGAATCTTGAGCGCCCAAAACAGGTAAAATTTTAACTTGATTGGTATGTTTGATTGTAACTTGGCTCTCTGGTGTTTGGGCGCCTACCACTCCCTGAATGATAATGCCCAACAATGTTGGAATTAATAAGTTTGTTTTCATAACCTGGAGATTTTAAAAGATTAATTGTTTTCATGTTTTAATTTTGATTTTAGTTTAACCTGCAGGGTTAATTGTTATTGTTAGTTATTATTACGATGGAATTTGTAAAAGGTTTTAATTCGGAAAGTATTTTTTAATTACATTTAAAAAAAATCTACCAAAACACACTATTTAAGTATCTACTACGTTTTAGACAAGATTAATAATGTTTTCAGCTCAACTACATAGATACATTTTCCTCGTAGGAACATTTGGCTTAATGTTTGGGATGATGGTTGGTACTGCAACTGCGAGTATACCGGAAATTATATTAATGAGTAATTGGCTGTTGGAAGGCCAGTTTAAACAAAAATGGAATCAATTAAAATCTAACAAAATATACTGGTCCTTGATTGCCATTTATCTTTTGCATTTATTATCAGTTATATACTCTAACAATTTAAGTGACGCCATAAATGATTTAAGAGTTAAATTACCGCTATTTGTTCTACCCACCGTTTATTTCTGCACACAGTCGCTTTCAAAAAAAGAATTACACATGGCCTTAATCTGTTTCATTGGCGGTGTATTTGCCAACACAGCTTGGTGTTACGTATTTAGTTTCGTAATACATCAATTAGAAACTGTTAGAGAGGTATCAAGGTTCATGAGTCATATCCGGCTAGGGTTGTTTGTTAACTTGGCTATTTTATGCGCTATTTATTTAATGAGCGAATTGCAATCCATCAAACTAAAAATTGTTTTAGTAATTCTTATCGCCTATTTTACCTGCATGCTAATGGCATTAGCACTAACTGCAGGAATAGGTTTTTTAGGGTTAATTATTGCATTGGGTTCTATTATTCTAATAGTCAAAAAAATTCAAAGGAAATACGTGTTAATAGGTTTAACGATATTAATAATTAGTATACTTTTCGTTGGTGAAAACTTAATGCGTTTTAAACAAGAACTCAGTACCATTAAGGAATCGCCTTCTAATCTGAAATTAGAAAAAACCAAAGCAGGCAATTATTTTCGACATGATAGCTCTCATCAAATAGAAAGTGGATTCATTGTTAACATGAACGTTAACTACGAGGAAGTTCAAAACACATGGAATCAACGCTATCCAAACGACACATTCAACATTCCTCAACAGTATAACTTAAAACGCTTCTATATTCTTTCAAGGTATTTTAGCAGTAAAGGCTTACCCGGAGAGGCCCACTCGTTTAATTTGTTAAGTGAAAAGGATTATAATAACATTCTCAATAATGTTCCAAACCCTACCTACCCTTCATGGAATAGTATGAAGAAACGCTTTTATGAATTGGTTTGGGATATAACTGAATACCAACATGGCGCTAACATTAACGGACATTCTTTTAGTATGCGATTACATTATTGGGAAGTTGCCTTAAGTCAAATAAAAAAGAAATGGCTGTTTGGTTATGGGATTGGAGGTGTTAATCAAAGCATGCAAGAAGGTTACACTTCATTTAAAACACAACTTGATAAAAACTGGCAGTTGCGCCCCCATCAACAATTCCTTACAATTACCTTAGGATTAGGCTTGGTGGGTTTACTTTTTTTTATAACATCCTTAATTTACCCTATGATGGTTCTGAGGAAGCAACTACCAGTTATTTATTTTGTTTTTATGGTATTAACCCTTGTTTCATTTTTATTTGAGGACACTTTAGAAACAATTGCCGGTATTTGTTTTTATGCAGTATTTAATTCTGTTATGTTAAGTTATATCTATTTCAAAACAAAACATAACTAATCCATAAAACTACTTTCTTTATTTGATTATTTTAATTTTTAATCAATTTCAATCGCATTTGCCCTTTCTCAGTTTCAATGAGAGCAAAATAAATTCCGCTTGGTTGATTTTTTAAATTGATACTTAAAAGATTATCAGCTAATGCTGAATATTCAACTGAAATTAATTGTCCCAAATTATTCATAACTGTAATTTGTTTACCTGATTGTAATTCTGTTGCAAGTTTAAAATAATAAACTCCTGATGATGGATTTGGATAAATTAATACATCCGAAATGGCATCAGCCTTAAGGCTTGTAGTAGAACTATTTTGTAAAATGGAACAAGAAACTGTTGATTGATTGGCTACGTTCCGTTGTGTGGTTGTCCCGTCGCCTAACTGACCACTCGCATTACGTCCGGTTCCCCACAAACTACCGTCTGCTTTAAAAAGTAAAGAAAAATTAGTGCCTGCTGCCATCCCAACAGGATTGCTGAAATTAGTCATTTGAACAGGCACATTTGAATCAGCAACAGTGTTATTACCTAAATTACCATGGGTATTTCTGCCCCATGACCAAACGGTTCCGTCATTTTTTAATGCATGACAGTGAAAAGCGCCTGCGGCAGCAATTGCAGAATTAATCCCAGCTAAGCCACTCACTTGTACCGGCGTATTAGAATCTGTTGTGTTTCCATTACCAAGTTGCCCATATAAATTTTGACCCCACGTCCAAACAGTACCATCATTTTTTACTGCCAATGAAAAAAATCTCCCGGCTGCAATTGCAACCACATTTGTTAATCCGTTAACCTGAACCGGTGCCAGTGCGTCTGTGCCAGTTGTAGAATTACCTATTTGTCCATTCACATTATCACCCCAAGCCCAAACAGTACCATCTGATTTTAAGGCAAGTGTATGATAGGTACCCGCTGCAATTTTTACAACATTGTTAATGGATGTAACTTGTGTAGGAATAATTTTATTTACTGTTGAGGCATCTCCCAATTGCCCATCAGCATTCCAGCCCCAACACCAAACTGTGCCATCACTTTTAAGTGCAACAGAATGCCAACCACCTGCAGAAATTGCTTTTACATTTGTTAGTAGTAAAGCTTGAACGGGTGCGGTAACAAAGGTACCGGTAGCCGAGGCATTACCTAAAGCGCCATACAAATTACTTCCCCAACACCAAACTGTACCATTGCTTTTTAGTGCCATCGAATGCGCTTCCAACTGATCTCCTCCGGCTGATACAGCTTTAATTCCTGAAAGTCCTGCAACGTTTGATGGTATTGATTGATCAGTAGTATTACCATTTCCTATTTGCCCGGTTGCATTTTCGCCAAATGCTTTTACCGTACTATCATTGCAAATGGTTAACGAATGCCAACCACCGCAAGCAATATTTTGAGAAAATCCTTTGTAAAATAATAATATTGTTAATGTTGTTATTTTTAATACTTTATTTTTCATGTTTTTATTTTAATATGTGTTAATAATTAAAAATTTGCTTTCAACGAAACAATAAAATTTCGTCCAGGTGCATTAATACCTGATGAGTAAGGTCTGTACAAGCGGTCTAAAATATTTTCAACACCTAACATGACCACTACATATTGATTAAGGAAAAAAGCTGTTTTAAAGTTTAGCGTGTACCAGCCAGCCGAATAATTTTGTCCTTTGGGATCCTTGGAGAAATCTTTCGCATAAGAAGTGTTAACTCTTTCAGTAAGCGCTAATTCTTCAAAATCCATTCTATCATTAAATACACCGTAAAAATCCAACTTAACTTTTTTATACTGATAACTCAAATGTGCACTACCAAAAGCAGGAGCGGCATGTCTTAAAGGGTAATACACTAAACTATCTGTTGTTTGTTCCTGCCCTTTTTGCCAAGAGTAGGCTGCTCGCAATCCAAATCCATTCCAATTAAACTCCAAGCCGGTTTGTATCCCATAAACATAGGCTTTTGCAACGTTCTGAACTGCCTGTATATTACTTTTGTTTCCTTGGTAGCGGATTGTAGATTGACCGTTAAACGTAAAATCTTTACGTTCCATCGCATCAACAATTTGAGTGTAATATCCTGCAAAATCAAGTTTAAGCTTATCTGAAAAGGTTTTCACTGTTCCTGCCTCAATATTATATGAACGTTCCGGTTTCAAATCCGGATTAGGAACAACCAAATAGCCCGGTGTTGATTCAAACACTTTTCCCATATCATCAATATTTGGTGCTCTAAATCCTGTAGCGGCATTCACGTACATTTGCCAAGATTGAATTGGTGTATAAACAAACCCTATACTTCCGTTCAATGTGCTGTTTTGCATTTCAGCAGTTTTAAACGGGAATGGAAAAACAAGTGTATCAAAACTTGCTTTGATCTTGTAACTACTAAACCTTGCACCTGCACTAACAATTACTTTTTTATGGAGTTGATATTTCATACTCGCATAAAAACCATTTGTGAACCAAGTTGAACCATTTGGATAACGCGTAACGGTTGAATCGTAAGTTTGTGTCACAACATGCGTTAAAGATGCTTGCGAACCAACCAAATTATGAACCAATTCAGCACCATATTTTAAATTAAGTTTTTGACTAAGTTGTTTATCAAGATCCAGATTAAACGATAACGCACGCACTGTTTCTCTTTGTGCACGTATCTCTCGTACCATGAATTCTCTATCAAAACGACTCTCTTCAAAATTCTGTATGGCGGCAATGATTCTAACTTGATTATACATGATGTTCTTTTTAGTGTGTGTAAATCCAAGTCTATTCATTTTCCAAACTTGAGGGCCATAATACCATTCAGCCCATCGCAATTTATCCTTATAAGGACCTTGCGTTTGCATTACATATAGCCTATCATAACGGTTAAATGGTGAAGTTTCTGAATAGTGAAATCCATAATCAAACTCCATGTGCTTAGTTGGTTGAAACTTAATTTTTTGCATAAAATTAGTTTGATCGTACTTAGAACCAATCTGCAATGTTGAATCCGAATTAGGAACCATATAGTCTCTATTGTCGATTGTTTGAACATAGCTTTTTCTATAGAAATAGGAATCACCACCTTTTGAACCGCTTCTTAAATCGCCATACTCGGACCTAGTATAACTTGTTACCAAACTCCATTTTTTCATTCCTATCGTAAAATTCAAATGTCTTGTATTCTCCGAATTTGCAGTTGAAGTTCTCATCAAAGCATTCCCTGTAAATAAAAAACTAGAAGCAGAGTCAGCCAACTTTGGTTCAAGTGTATTAAACGACATAACGCCTCCAATGGCATCGCTGCCATACATTACAGCACCCGGTCCAAACAAAATTTCAGCACCTTCAAGCGCATTAGCATCTAGAGATATGACTTGTTGTAAATTACCGGCTCTAAAAATGGCATTATTCATTCTAACACCGTCTACCACCAATAGCACTCTGTTAGTAGCCATACCTCTGATCATTGGAGATCCGCCGCCCAGTTGACTTTTCTGTATAAAAGCATAACCACCGGTACCTAACAAATCTGCAGTAGTTTGAGGATTTTGAAATGCCACCTCTTTCATGTTAAGCTTTTGAATTCTGTTAGGTGTTTCTAATTTATCTTCCTTTACTCGGTTTGCAGACACTACTATTTCAGATAGTGAAATATTTAATTCCTCTAATTCTACCTTAAAATCCAATTTTGTTAATTGACTAAAAGACAACATTTTCTTTTTGTAACTGGAAGAAAAAATCTGAATGGAGTCCATTCCATTTAATGCAGTAACATCCACCTTCCCTTTCTGATTTGTGAAAACCGGAGGGGTTTTTCCTACCAAAACGGCAACACCGGGGATTGGTTCGCGGGTAACCTTATCAACCACTGTAAGCGTTTGTGAATAGGCATAATGTATTTGCATTGCCAAAAGCAATACAACAAGTTGTTTCATGTCAAATGAAATAAAAGTGTTAAATTTTAATTAGGATAGTTTAGATAAACTTAAAAAGTTTCTGTTTATACTCTAGGCGGCTTGATGATTTCAAAAAGCACCATTACACCACTTCTAAAGTGGTAATTGAAGAAATGATTGACCTTGGTTGGGAAATTGGTATTAATTACAATTTTAGTTGAAGACAGAAAATTTAAAGTCATAAAAAAATGAATGCATTTTGTAGCATCATCTTGTTGCGTTGAATCCTTAATAAATGCTGCAAATAAAGAATTTTCCTGCTTATCTTCAACCAAATATAATTCAGCCAAATTTCCTTTGCTTTCTATCTTAATTACCTCAAAAAAATAACCTTTGTATATTACTTCCTTATTTTTATCTTTCCATTCAATGCCCTCTACATCTTTGTACAAATTCTCAATCGGAATCACCAACTTTTGAACTATTTTATCATTACTAACTAATGAAGCTTGACGGAATTCTATTTTTTTAGAGTGCAAATAAGATTGAAACAAACTATATTTTGAAGCAATGATTAACAATGCAGTTAAAAAAAACAAAATAGTGATTTGTCTCAACATGACTAACAAATTTATAGATTTTAATTGAAAAAACCGAATAATCCCATTTTGTTCATTTGGAAAACCAAATGAATAAACGATGTAAGAAAATCAACCATTTGCTCAGGAATACCTGAAATACAGATGTGAAATAAGTAATGGTCCAATTTCGTTTCACTTCATTGCACCAAACTTCTTTCTAATCAGTATAAACGACTGTAGCAAAAATAATTATTGGCATAATTATTTTTTCACATTCTTAATTTTAGTTAAATTAGTTGTACATACAACTAATTTAACTACATTTGTTTTATTATTTTATGCCAAGTATTGAAGAAGAAATAAAGCAGCAGCGTTTTGAAAACATTCAAATCAAGGCAAACATTAATATTTTGTACACAGCCAATTGGCTTTATAATAAAATTAGCCTACACTTAAAGCCATTTCGGGTTACTCACGAACAATTTAATGTACTCCGCATTTTAAGAGGCTCACACCCTAAAAGCATGTGCCAAAAGGACATTCTTTCCCGGATGATTGCGCCAAACTCAAATCTAACTCTTATTATCAAAAAACTAGTTGCTAAAAAATTAGTAAAGGTAATGCAATCCGAGAAAGATAAACGTGAGTATAAAATTAACATCACCTCACAAGGCATTGAACTACTAAAGGGAATTGACAATGAATTTAAGATCAATAAATCCAATTTTTCCGGCTTAAGTGTTTCAGAAGCCTTTCACCTCAGTGCCTTGTTGGATAAATTGAGAGAATATTAATCCATACTAAAATAGTTGTATATACAAGTAATAACATGTTAAAAAAAATCATCCAACATCATAAGTCTTATCCAAGTAAAAGCATGGGGCCACATGTCCGTCAAGTCATTCCAAGTGCAATTCGTCATGTAGACCCCTTTGTATTTCTTGATCATTTTGGTCCAATAACCAAACAACCCGGTGGCTTAGGTGTACCACCTCATCCACATGCAGGAATAGCTACCATTACCTACTTATTCTCGGGGAGTAATCGCCATCAAGACAGCTACGGACATGATGCGATTATTCAAACAGGTGATTTAGCATGGATGCAAGCAGGTAAAGGGATTATTCATGCCGAAGGAATGAATGAACATCACACAACACCAGAAATCATTCATGGTCTTCAGTTCTGGATTTCCTTGCCTGCGAAGGATAAATTTACTGAGCCGGATTTTTTTCATTACCCCTCAGCATCGCTCCCCAGTTTTACTTATGAATCTGCTTTCATAAAGGTAATAGCAGGTGAAATGCTAGGTTATGTATCGCCTGTTAAGAGTTTATCTCCTGCCTATATATTCGAAATAAAAGTTAAAGCAAATACTGAAACCAAACTACCATTAACAAAAGGAAATACTTGCGGTGTTTACCTTGTTGATGGACATATTACCATTGATGAAAAGCAACTTGTTACGAATGATATGGCCTTACTTGATGATACCGGAACAGAATTGCATATCAAAACCTCAACAGACAGTCATTTCATAATCATGGGTGGGCAAGCTCTAAATGAACCTATTGTAGCTTACGCTTCTTTTGTGATGAATTCAGATGAACAAATTAAGCAAGTCATCAAGGACTACCATGCAGGCAAAATGGGACAATTAACCATCTAATATAACAATCAAAACAAACAACCATGAACACAAAACTTACATTTAAACAAATCATCACTGCTGGTGCAAAAGCTGCTGGCATTTCAGTAATTCTAAATGCTGCCATTTTCTTTATCTTTAAATCTGTAGGCATCCTAAATGATTCCGTGCTTATTCAACCTAATCAGCCACTAACCATTGTACCAGTAATCATTTCAAGTATACTTCCAACGCTTATTGGCGCATGTGTGTTTTTTCTTTTCGAAAAATACAGCAGCAAAAGCTTTTTCTATTTCAGCATCCTTTCTATTGTATTAACTTTAGTTTCTTTTATGAGTCCATTTGCTTCTGTGGCAAACATGCCTCTTGGTTTTGGCATTGTGTTAAATATCATGCACGTTGTTGTAGCCGGCGATTTACTTTACTTTATTAGCAGAGCCAAAAAAGCATAGCACCTAAATAACATATGTTGAAATGAACGAAGCAAATCTTTTAAGCTCAGACCTGGTTGGGCACATTGGTATTGAAAAATATGTATGTCTTATTACCTGGCGCAATGGTAAAATTATAATGGATGAACCGGTAACTATTGGTGGTAAAGACAGTGGACCGGATCCATACAGTACTTTATTGGCTGCTTTGGCGGGTTGTACCCTATCAACTTTAAGAATGTACATAGATAGAAAGGGTTGGCAAATACCCGAAATTAAGGTAGAACTTAATTTATGGCAGGAAAATAACCCAGAACTAATTACACACATTAAAAGAAATATTATCTTTCCGGACAATATTTTAGTTGAACAAAAAAACCGTTTACTTATAATTGCAGGTAAATGTCCGGTTTCGAAAATATTAGAAAACAAAGTAAGCATACATTCAACAGCATAAAATGGAAATTAAACACAAAACAGATGTACTTAAAGGAGCATTTTACATAGAAGAAAACGGTCGTTTGCTTGCTGAAATGACCTATGTTTGGGCGGGCTCCAACAAAATCATTATAGATCATACTCAAGTAAGCGACGAACTTAAAGGACAAGGAGCAGGTAAACAACTGGTAAATGAAGCTGTTGAAATGGCTCGTGAAAAAGGAATTAAAATATTGCCCTTATGCCCATTTGCGAAAAGTGTATTTGACAAAATAAAAGAATTTAACGACGTTTTATAATCAAACAACATGGATAAAAATAACTTAACCAAAGAGTACAGCAACGGCGAGGTAACCGTTGTATGGCAATCCTCTAAATGCATACACGCTGCAAATTGCGTAAAGCACCTATCTGCAGTTTTTAAACCGCAACAACATCCATGGATTAATATGGACAATGCATCAACAGAGGAAATTGTAGCCACGGTTGGCAAATGTCCATCAGGCGCGCTAAGTATTAAAAAATAGATTTTTTACAAGGCTATTTAACCTTGAGAACGTGCCTGAAAGTCGTCAAGATTCTATTTTAAATGGTTTCCAACGATTTTATAAATCCGATACTCAAAATGTTTTATCACCTATTTTTTTTTTTGTATGCAAGCTGTTTCCGTTTTTTTCAAGTCCAAAAATAAATCCTCAAACAACTCTCGAGCATATCTATTTTTTTCGAATGACATAATCTATTATGACTTAGTCTTTTTATTTGTGTTCTCAATGTTAAATTATTTCTCTCTATTTGATTTATTTTTCTCCTTGTTGTTACATGAATTTTTTTAGGAATAATACATGGATATGCGCTCCATTTATCTGTTCTAATAGTTCTTGGATGATTTAAAAGTAGTTTACTAACTGTTTTTCCTAGTGTTATGGTGTCTCTTGAACCTACTGTAAAATTAACTACACCCTTGCTTTGTTTATGAATGGCGTATGCAACATACGTTTCTATTTTTCTATTATCTTCCCAAATTTTAGTATTCATTTCATCCATTTCATAATCACCATAAATAGGAAAATTATTTTTTTGAATTATTGCATCTGAAATTAAACGAATTCTTTTTATCACACTTGTACATGAAATACCAGTTACTTAAGCAATATCTCTTATTCCGCTTCCTCTTTTTACAAGCTTTATAATTAATTCATTTAAAAATGGTTTACATGCTTCGTAAACGTATATTTCTTGCTGATAACAATTGCATTTTTTGCATAGAAATTTTTGCTTTCCGTTTTTTTGAAAACCTTTTTTTATGCATACCGAATTACATTTATAACATTTCATCAAACTAAATTATGCAGAAGAAGGTTAGGAACGAGCCGAACTATCCCTATTAGTTGGGTTTATACCTTCCACCAAGAAAAAAGATAACTCCGGGTAAAATATATTGTTAATTTTTTTAAGTGATAATCTGGAACGTGAGCCGAATTTTGACCGCTACAATTGACCTTTAACAACCTTGTACTATTAATCAGTATATTTTATCATCTGAATTTAAACCTATAAAAATAAAAAAATCGCTGATTTTCAAAGATTTAAGTGTTAAAAAAGTGCTAGGTGATTATCTGGAACGTGACCCCTGTACTGATACGTTACCAAGTTTGTGGCCTCGCCGCTGTTATTCAATTTCACTTTATTTTGAAATCTTATTTTTAGCTTTTTCCGGTAAATGCAACACACGAAGGTATTCGTACGGTAATGTCTGTTAATTATTCCAATAGTAAAAATTAAATTTATTACTATTCTACTACATTTGTCAAATCTGACTTCAACGAATATTGAAGTTTAACTGTTTTACCTAAAACGCAATTAGAATCTTTGTGCAGTATATTATTGGCAATCTTTTCAACTCCATTAATTGTAGTATAACTTATCGTAGCATAACAACAACCATTTCTTCCGGGACTTTCAAGCTTAATGATTTTACCTTCAACTGTGTAACCATGAACATTCAAATCATCAAATTCATCATTTCGAAATTTTCCAACAATAAATACTACTGCTAAAACAATAACTGCCAAAATAAAAACGTTTGAATTCTTTCTTATATTTTCTTTCAATTTCATAAATCTATTTTTTACTATCAAATATATAATTACTTCCAGCTGTTTGAAAACCTGAACCCATTGTATTTAAGATAAATGGAGTTCCTTTGCCTACGAAAAATGAACTAGATTTATCAACCATTTGGGAAAATTTCATGTTGCCATAATTAAATCCAAGATTAGATAGGAAATCATATCCTAATCTATTTGTTGACTTATCAACTCCGTTCATAAAAAATAAAAATGGCTTATCTATTGCATTTATATCAACCATTGTTGAAAAGCTGGTATTAAAACCAACATGCCAAATATTTGCTTTGTTAAAAGCGAATGAAAATCCAAGATCTGCATAATCTACTTTTCTCAAATTTCCATTGTTAAAAGCCAATTGCCCAATAAAATTACTGCTAGCATTTAAAGCGCCATCAACAAAATATTGACCTCTGCCTAAATTAGTATAAGCATTGCTTAATGTTGTAGACAGATATGGCAAGGATCGATTTATAAATGCTCCTCCTGTAATTGCAAGACCACCTTGAGCTATACTCTGAATAACTGGACTTGTAATCATTCCTAATTCAAAGTCATTATAACTGCTTAATGTTTTATATGCTGCTCTTGCCTGCATAGTTTGGTTAATACGAAATATTTTCTCTGGAGTAAGTGCTTCAAATTTTGGTTTACCATCATCAACTGGTTTATTAGCAATATTATTTTTAGTTAAAAACTTTAAATCAAATTTAGGTAGAATTTTATCTGGAAATCCATTTGCTCCGCCAGTTGGGGCCGATAAAATATTATTACTTGATGAGCTAGAATTATTAATACTTGGATTAGTTTCGTCACCAGCATCTGCTTTAGTTAGTTTACCTCCTACATTTGTAGAGTTAATATTGTTTGTTTGACCACCGCCAGAATCCTTTTTATTTTCTGGCGTTTGCATCCCATCGATATCCTTTGCAATTATTGGCCTATTGCCAGCATTGTTGTATGGAGTTAAATACATGTAGTCTTGAGCCAACGGATCCACACTCACAAATCTGCACGTCCATGCGCTACAGTATCTTGCACCGTAATAAATTAAGCCGCTTTCAATATCTCTTTCCTTACCACAATATTTGTAACGCTTTAGCGCGTAACTTCCAAAACTTGTTTCGCCAAAGGGGTAATATTCTTCAAAGTTTACATTGCTGCCGCCGTTATCTAAATAAACCGTGGAGCTGCCTATAAAATTTTGTAAGTTGTACTTTATGGCTGGTGTGGTATCGCCAAAGGCAAAGCCTTCTCTTATAATGGCTAATCGGCTCTCATTATCCATTACATGGTGCAAGGTTTGTTCTCTGCCTATCTCGTTTATGCGGTATTCGTAATTGTCATCTATGTAAGTGTAACTGTCAAAATCGCCGCTTTGTTTCCATACTAATTTTTTTACGCGTTTACCTTCTGCATTATACAAATACTGTGTGTACTGGGTTACATTGCCACTGGCTTCTACATAAAAACACCTCGCCATGTTTTTATCATCCCACTCCCAGTGGCGGCTTGTGGTTTCGGTTAATTGGTTGCCGCAAGCATCGTAAGTAAAGGCGTAGGTGGTTAAGCCTATTTGTACGTTTTGTAATTGGTTGTTGTTTGTAGTGTAATTAAAATTACGGGTAAAGCTGTTGGTGCCTATGTGTTGCAGTTGTTGTATGTTGCCTAGTTTATCGTAGCTGTAATTTTGTGTGTAGGCGGTGGTGGTGCTGTTATCATCGCTTCGGTAGCTATCGTCCCATATTGGGGTTATGGTGGGTTGGTTTTCTCTGCCTGTAGCACTTAGCACTCTGTAAATGGGGTCGTAAGTAAAGTTACGGCTTAAGGTATTGGTGCCACCTACACCGCAGCCTGTGGTGGCATCTTTGGTGTTGGTTATATTTCCTATTAAATCAAAGGTGTATTGGGTATCTTGTTTTACATTGCCTGCACTGCTATACGTCCAACCTGTTTTGGTATAACTTTCGCTACGCTGCCTTTGCAGCCTAAAGGTTAATGGGTTATAGGTGTAGCGGGTCATGATGTTATTGCCGTAGGCTACTAATAAGCGTTGCCCTTTGGCATTATACGCAATGTGTTCTACATAGGTTGCGCCATCGTAAATTATACTTTCTAATGCGCCTGCACGGTTGTAGCCGGGTTGTATTTCTTTGCGTATGCCGTTGGCATCTTGTGGTTGGGTTAGTTTTGTTATTCTGTTTAAAGCATCGTATTCTACATTGGTTTCAAAAAGCATTGTTCCTAAAATATTTGGCAGACCTGTCCAATCTACTCTGTAACATGTAATGGTGGCGCCTCCAAAAATGGAGAGTAATTCTGCATCGCTTATGGTTTGTTGCTGCTTATGCAATAGGTTATTTTTAAAATCAAAGTTAAGGTTTTGTAGCAATCCTGATTCATCGTATTGTTGGTAAATTTTACCATTTAAATTAAAGGCGGCAGGTGATATAAGTTCCAAATCGCCATAAGTAAAATATTGACGCAGGGTTGTGGCTTCGCCGCTGTTATCATTCGCCCAACTGTGTGTGGGGCGTTGCAGCACATCGTAAGCACTTAGGCTGCGGGCGCCCTTGGCATCGTTGCCTTGTATGGGTTTGCCCGTTGCATCAAACAACACGGTGCTACTACCTTTATCTATGTGTTTGGTGTAGAGAGGGGGTGCAGCCTCCCCCTGGCCCCCTCCGGAGGAGGGGGTTGAAGGGCG
>B570J29032_109959382_pt1 | contig 23982 bp, 35 predicted proteins | sample LakMenEpi16Nov12_FD_29032 | JGI IMG/M metagenome (IMG submission 29032) | reverse complement strand
TGGGACGGTGAGCAACCACCAATTGTAAAGGCTTGCATCGATTCATGGAAGAGGATGGCCCCAGACTATGAGATCCGAATACTCGATAAGGAGTCTACAAAAGATATCCAGAAATACAAAAGATCAAGTGACAGTATTCAGAGATATACTGATTTCGTGAGGCTGGACAGACTCTCGAAGCATGGCGGGATATGGATAGATGCATCTGTGTACCTTACGAAACCATTTGACTGGTTTTACGGTGATTTTGTTGGATATAAATCTTTGTCACAGGAATCTGATCCAAAATTGCCAGTAATCGATAGTTGGTTTTTGGCGTGTACTGAAAATTGTGAATATATGAAAGACTGGTGTGAAGAGTTCAAACGAATGGATACATTTGAAAGTGTACAGTCTTATCTAGATAGTATCAAAATAGATATATCGAAAGTATATTCCCCAGATTACCTTACAATTCATGTAACTTCTATGGTTGTTAGGTCAAAAAAAGACTATCCAAATATGCAACTACTTGTATCAGAAGATGATGCTGGATTAGTATTGTTTGATAAGGTGTCGCTCCAAGAATTTTGCGATGGTACAAGAGATTCAGAAGCACACATGTTTAAACTTAGAGGAGCTAATAGAGATGCTCTTCCGAAAGATTGTAAAAAGTTACAGCCCAGATTTAAAGACGAGCCAGGAGAAAATAAGTCATGGGTGAACGCAATAGGTAATGTATTATCAAACTACTTTTATGGTATGGGAACTGCATGGCATAAAAAAGAAACTTACAAATGCGAATGGATAAGTGAATTTGTGAATGATTTTTACAAGGCACTTCCAAGAGAAATACCATGTCCACCAGGGTTGTATGTACCAGAATACAAATCACATCCTGGATACGAAGGTGTGTCTGCTTGGACTGTAGATTCAAATGAAGGAAAGAAATTTTGGGAAGTACTTAGACCTTATGTTCATGATATTATCGATAAAGCTCTTAAACAGTCAGGGCTTTTCGTCGAACAAAAAGTGCCTGTTATACATTTCAGATGCTCAGATGTACCATTTAATAGAATGGGATCATATCACCTTGTAAAATATAAGTTCTATAATGATGGTCTACGAGGCCAAAGTGATGTAGATATTATTTCTTGTCATACACATCTTTCAGACGAAAAAAATGCAAAGGCGTGTCAGGAGTATGTAGATTTGCTAGTAAATGAGCTTAGACCCATAAAATCTAATATAAAATGCCGGCATTATTTTGAAGATTTCGCACACATGTTCTATGCTCCACTTGTATTATCTACAGGGTCTTCTATGTCCTTCATGGCTGGATTTTTTGGTCACGGTAAATTCTTAACCGCTGGACATATGTTTGACGAATATGCTAATACACCAGATTGTACTATATGTTCACATTCAACAGCTATAAATTTACGACACTCTGAAGTAGAAGACTATTATAACATATCATCTGTGCATAAACTTCTTCTTGGCTAGACATAAATGATCGGCTTGATAGTATTTATAGTGACAATATTCGTTTTATTTTATATATTTAGACCTAAAATTGTATTTGTTACATTCGCAGATACGAAATATGCTCAGACCCTTCGTAGGATCAAAAACGAAGCACTATCGTTAGACATGTTTGATGAGGTGCATGCACTATCAGAAAATGATCTTGATAAAGAGTTTTATGCGAAGCATGAAGAATTTATAAGTAATAACCAGAGAGGGTATGGTTATTGGATATGGAAACCTCAAGTCATAAAACAAGTATTGGAAGGTGTACCTGAAAATTCAGTTATTGTATATTGTGACGCTGGGTGTTCGATAAAGAATAAAGACGAAATATTAAAACTAGTATCACAGATAGATGACAAAGGAATTTTAGCTTTCAAGTGGGATGAAGACATAGAATCGTCGTGGTCTAAGATGGATACTATAAATAATGTATTCCCTCCTGGTTCGGAAGATCCACAGATAATTGCTACAGCTATAATTGTCAAAAAATGTAAATTTTCTGAAAAGTTTGTACACGAATGGCTTTCATATTGTGAGGATTATCATTTAGTAGATGATAGCCAATCTTTAGAAAAAAATACAGAAAACTTTAAAGAACATAGACATGATCAGAGCATATTCAGTTTGTTATGCAAAAAGTACAGAGTAAAAACAATTCCAAACACAGTTGACAGAGGAGATGGTCCTATAAAAGCGGCTCGATTAAAATATTAGGAATATATAATATGCATGTTTTATGTGTGTATGCAATATTTAAAAATGAATCACATATTATGAAAGAATGGTTGGATCATTATATAAGAGAGGGTGTTGATCATTTTTATCTCATAGATAATGGAAGTACAGATAATTACAAACACATATTGGAAAACTACAAAGGACGTATAACATTATTTCACGACCCAGAAAAGGGGCATAAAGTTCAGGGAAAAATTTATCACCGTAACATATTCCCAGTTTTTAAAGATACTATATGGATGTTATGTGTAGACCTTGATGAATTCATGTATTCCAAAACAGGTACACTTAAAAGTGAACTCGAGAAGAAAGAATATGAAAATGTCGGTCAGATTATGGTTCCATGGAAAATGTTCGGGTCTTCCGGGCATGTTAAACAACCAGATAGTGTAATAAAGTCATTCTTGTATAGAAAACAATTGCCATTCCAATGTTTTGGAAATTACAAAACAATTTGTAGAACAGAATCTATTGATGATATAGATGGAGTCCATTGGTATGAGCATGTGAAGGATGGTTATAGAACTATTAAATACCCTGAGCAATCCGAACTATCTGAAGATGATCAGAAAGATATACCGTTCCAACTCAATCACTATATTGTCCAGTCGTGGGAGTGGTATAAAAATACCAAAATGACGAGAGGAGATTCAAACTTTGAAAATAACGGTCGCACAGAAGAATCATTCAAGGAATGGGATAATAATGATGTGTTGGATGATGAACTATCGTTAAAAAGTATTGGTAGTATATCGTATTTAAATATATTTATAATAGTTATGGTTATGGTTATGGTCGCATTTTTATTTTTTATGGCGCCTTTATTAAGAAGTCTTTTTCTATAGGATGAAAAAAAGCTCCCCATGATCTCTCCACATAATGCCCTACTTCTGGGCTAATATGAGTTTCTAACTGTGTTAATATTTGACGATAAGATTCTAAAGGAAAGTTCCTTATATGGTCTCTTGAAACTGCAAATATTCCTTTCACTCCACACCCAGAATATGATCGTCTTTCTGGTCCAATATATGTATCGAACCAATTCTTAAATGGTCTTACATTAGCTTTTAACATCGGGACGTGGTCCTCGCCATCTTTATTTTGTAAATCTTCACTTTCATAATAATCTAATTGGAATTCTCCTGCATGTGAAATCATATCAACTTCACAATTGGCCATACATGTATTTTTAGTAGTATTAACATTTTCTATCAATTTTTTCATATATGATAATTCAAGGTCTACGTTATTAGATGAACCTGTCGTAAATAAAGTAACATCTGCTAAATTATCATAATTAGTTACTATATGGTATATACACGTGTGTTCACATTTACCAACGTTAGGGAGAGTTATATATTTGATGTTTAAATCGGCTGGTCCCTTGTTATAAATTACTGGATTGCATTTATTAAATGGTGCATCGTATACCCATGAAATATCTTCCTTGTATCTCGCTACAACTATATCGAAGGTGAATGGCTTATAAAAAGATGCAATGGCTAAGACGATCAATACGAATACAAATACGTATATCATTACTATTAAAGAATATTTTTTATGTTTAAAAACATATCATTTTTATTATTTCTCACAGACTGAACTCTCAATTTTATTTCTTCATAAAAATTCCAAGCCAATGGAAGTATAATAATGTCTTCGTCTTCTGGTACGTCTTTTAAATATGATATAGATCTTATAGGAGCAGAGTTACCTGGTGAGTAAGTATTCTGTTTCAAAGGATTATCATCTATTATAAACTCTGGGACTATACCACAAAAATTAAGAAGTGTGTTGCCCTTAGCGGCAGCTCCATACGCTATAACTCTCTTACCGTCTAGTAGTGCATGAATTTTGTTTTTAAATGATAAAACTCTGTTTCTCCATTTCGTATATGTTTCAAGTTCATATAGACCTTGACTGTATTCTTCATCTAATAACACTGGCACATTAGAAGATTGTTCTCCGGTTTTGCACAACGTAAATACATAACTCGTACCGTGGATCGGAGTTTTTTTAACATCTATAAGTTTAAATCCACTTCTTTCAACAAGTTTAGACATTGACATTATATTGAAAAAATTAATGTGTTCATGATATATTGTATCAAATTCGCCATTCTTTACCATTTCAGCCTGGCTAGTTTGTATAAAAATTTTGGTATCGTCTCTACATATTCTCATGCAATTGTTTAGAAATTCTAACGGATTTTCATTATGAGCAAAAACATTTAAAGCGGTTATAATATCAGGTTGAATTTCATCATATTTTTCATCAAAATACCCAACATGAACTTTATGACACTTTTTTCGAATATCAACTAAATTCACTGCAGGGTCTACACCATACGTTTCAAGACCGTGATCACTATAAATATCTAGGAGAGTACCATCATTACATCCTATATCCAAAATTGTTTTTGAATGCCCCTTTGTATAATTAACAAACCATTCAAAATAAGTTTTAAGAGTATCTGTTGTTCCACTAACATATAAATAATTTTTAAACATTAAATCAGGGTTAACTATGTGTAGAAGCTGAAGATGAAAACATGAATGACATATATCTACCCCCAATGGATATGCTTCCTGAATGTCATCTGGGCAATTTTTATAATTATTGGCAAGTGGATGTTTTCCCAAGTGTAAACATTGATATACATTTATAGAACCACATGCGTTACAACTTTTCATATTATCAATAACAAAAGATTTTAAGTCGTGTTTTAAAACGTAATTAACCTTCGAACTTTCGACGTTGTAACACTTCTCGTGACCTGCGTTACCATTGCATTGCGTGACTATATGTGGTTTATTTGTAAAACTTAGTATGTCCGAGTTCGTTATTTTTTCACCGACAACATTGAAAATTCCAGTTTCTTTAATTAACCATAGTATAATATTACATAAATCATACACGTGAATATAAGAACGTATACCGTCATGTAAGTCTATTTCATAATTATTTATACATTTCATTATATATTTGTTTGGATCCATATCAGGTCCATAAACATTACATAATCTCAAAATAAGTACTTCTATTCCGTACAAGTTTTTATATGCTTTACACAATTCTTCGCCGGCAATTTTAGTCGCGGAATACATAGTTGAAGATGATGTCGGTGAATTCTCATCTCGTATAAGAGATGAAGGTCCATACACTTCGATAGTGGATATATAGACGATTTTTTTTATACTATGTTCTATCATAGAATCTAAAATAAATTTAGTATAAGTAACATTGTTTTCTATACAGTTTACTTTACTAGCAGCGATGTGAATTACTATATCAGCTGTTTTGAATTCATTTTTTTCACGAGTTAATTTTATTGCATCATCACCCAAAAAATTTGTTACATGTTTACCAATAAACCCGGATGACCCGGTAACAATATATTTCATTCTAGTAATCCACAATCTTTTTTCCAGGTGGGCCAAAAATCTAAATCAGAGGGAGTCAATCGTCTAGTCTTTCGTAAATCATATAACAATTTCAATCTTTCATCTATTTTTTCACCGGGGGTAGGTATAAGAACCGCGCCTTTTCTAGGAGAATCTAAAGTTTTTTGTGTCGGTTCGGACATATAATATACTCCAATAACCTTTCTATATATATTAGATGGACATTTTATAGGATCAGGTATACCGTGATAATTTATTTCGTTCGTCTTGAATAAAATTGCAGTATTCCACATATCACAATCGACAACAGTTTTTGACGTAAGATTTTTATCCCATAACTCTAATTTTCCGCCATATTCAGATTTCCAGTTGTTGCACATGTACACCATTAAGCTTACTCTTCTTTCTTTATAGGTAATGGGATGAATATTATAATCTAGATGCAGACCACATTTACCATTACGACCATACGCATGAAGACCTCCTGCATGAAAATATGGATCATTCTCCAATTCAGGAATATTAGTTATATTTCTTAATCTTTTAAGTACAACTTCTGAATTTACAAAATCAAAAATATCTTTAAGATTGTCAGTAAACTCGTTCAATACATATTTATTTTCGAAAGGATTATCGTAAACCCACCAAGATTCATTTGGATCTGGCAGAACGTTATATATATCATGTGCTACATCGTCTGTAAAAAATTTAGGTATAATGACATACTCGAATGGTTTTGCTGTGTTATATTTGCTACGCAAATCTTCTATATCCCAGTCAGATAACAGACACTCCATTTACTATTACCCATTAAAAAAAGGATCAATAGTAAATGGCAGGTGGTCTCTTTGACAATCACCCATTCGCACTCAACATAAAGTGCATCATATTCTCACTCTTGCTTGCTGCGGGCTACTGGTTCCTTCCCCAAAAGAACCTCATAGTTATCGTGGCACTGCTCTACTTCCCATACCTGGCTCTCGCATGGTACGACTACTACTACGACTGCAGAAAAGGTCAACTCCAACCAACCGTATTCCCATTCGGTGAATACGTCTACCTTCCCTTCAAGCCCCCAGACTACCAGCAGAGATACAACGAACTCTCTCAGGAACGAAAAGACACCATAAAAAATTACGGCCGTTTCATTGCGGCAATCATACTAGGCATTGTAGGCCTCTTCTTCGTCTCAGCCACTGCCTAGCCACTGCATGAGGTACAGTCAGGGTTATCCCTGCGGCAGGCTGGTGCCGGTGCCGCCTCTGGTTCCAGCGTAAACTGAATAGCCCGAGCCTTTGGTCGGGTCCTGAGATAGTACATACCAGTCTTCAGACCCTGCTTCCATGCATACATGTGAATGCTAGACAACTTTGATGCTGTTGGATCCTCTACATGCAGGTTCATAGACTGAGACTGGCAGATATATGGACCCCTCTCTGCAGCCATATCAATAATGATCCTCTGTGAAATCTCCCACACAGTCTTGTACCGATTCTTCAGATCCTGTGGGATGTCAAGAGTCTGGACAGATCCCTGGTTTCTGATTATCTCATCCTTAATCTGCCGATTCCACTTTCCGAGACCCTTCAGATCCTTCACAAGATGCTTGTTCAGAACCACAAACTCCCCTGCAAGTGTTCGTCTCAGGTACATATTGGATGTGTACGGCTCGAAGCACTCATTGTTCCCCATAATCTGAGAGGTGGTTGCAGTAGGCATGGGACCAACCAACAGACTGTTCCTGATTGGTTTACCCCTGATAGACTCCCAATCGTACCTGTCACCTGGAGTCACTCCCCACAAATCAAACTGGAAGAGACCCTGTGACCAAGGGGATCCCTCGAAGCTTGCATGAGGACCCTTGATCTCTGCAATCCTGACAGACTCTGAACAGGCTGCCCAGTAGATAGTCTCAAAGATGGATTTGTTGATGGTACCAGACCCAAAATCAAGGCTGAGCATTTGGTATACATCTGCAAGACCCTGAACCCCAATCGCAACTGGTCTGTGCTTCGTATTGGATCTCTCCGCCTCTGGTACAGGGTAATAGTTTACATCAATAATCTTATCGAGATTACGAGTAATAGTCCTTGTAACCTCCTCAAGCTTCTCATAATCAAAGGTACAGTCAGACTCATTCACAAATTTGGGCAAACAGATGGATGCAAGATTACATACTGCAATCTCCCCAGGTTCAGTGTACTCTATAATCTCTGTGCATTGCCCAGTCAGGATACCATTGAATACACCCATGTGTCTCTTGGGTTCTGTGAAGCAATATGTAGCATCTCGTCTTCCATGCCATTCCACAGACTTCACTTTGACAAGAAGATCACTTCCGAATACTGGAACCCTGTCAACTCCTGCAATCAGCTGCTTTGCAGGTACTGGTCGGTCCCATTTGTTATTCACGTAGAACAGGTGAACAGGTGTACACTCAAGTGTCTTATCATCTACGAGGGTCACCTTCAAGAGTTCTGTATCCTCGCAAGTCTTACGAACAGTAACCTCTGACCACTCCTCACCATTCCAAACCTCAACCGTCTGATCTAACAGGGATACAATGGGAAGATCACCCTGGCTTGTCTTTACGAGAGTCTCTGGAGCGACGCACAGGTTGGAGCTCTTGATTGTTCCCAGATGTCTCTGGTTGGACTTGCGGTTACAGTGATCCTTGTAGAGCATGTAGGGTGTGCCAGTCTCAATCTGTGATTTCAGGATTGAAGACCATAGTTGTTCGATGGGTACACTCTTATTTGCGAGACCCATTGATTCGTACTTGAGATACAGGTGTTCAAAATCTTGGCCCCATACATCAGAGAGACCAGGTGCCTTGTCGGGGCAGAAGAGTGACCATGGTTTACCTTCCGCCAGTCGTTTCATGAAGAGATCAGGGATCCAAAGGGCTGTGAATAGGTCCCTACAACGAGCCTCTTCGTCACCCTGATTCAGGCGCAGTTCCAAAAACTCGAAAATGTCTGCGTGCCATGGCTCGAGGTATGCTGCAAAGGATCCTTTGCGTTTACCTCCACCTTGGTTTATATGACGAGCAGTTGCATTGAAAGTCCTGAGCATAGGGATGATACCATCGGATATACCCTTTGTACCCCTGATCTCAGACCCGTTTGCTCTGACATTGTGCAGGTGGAATCCAATACCACCAGACCACTTTGATATCTGTGCACAATCCTTGAGAGTATCATACATACCAACTACCGAATCATCCTTGATCCCAGTCAGGAAACAGCTGGATAGTTGTGGGTGCTTTGTGCCGGCATTGAAGAGGGTTGGGGTTGCGTGAGTAAAATACTTTTGGGACAGGAGTTCATACGTCTCTCTGACCGTCTCAAATTCAGAAGATGCTGTACCATGGATACCAAGTGCAACCCTCATGAACATATACTGAGGTGTCTCGTTGGGACCGAGATACATTTTCATCAGCGTCTTGATTCCGAAATATGAAAAGTCATAGTCCCTGTCAGGGCTGATGAGGCAGTCGTATCTTTGAATATCCTGGTAATCGAATTGTCCAGAGAGTCCCATAGCCTCTGAGAACGTCTTTGGTCTCAGTTTGTGCATATTGCTTACGATTATTCTGGAAGCAAGAACCTCGTAATCGGGATCCTCTGAAATCATGTTGATGGCTACATCTGCGGAGAGTTCGTCAATGACACTGGTCTCGATACCATCAGTCATTGAGGAAAACACCTTTTGGGCCACCTTGTCTGGGGACACGTCGAGTCCTGAAACAAGTTTTGAAATTCTCTCAGTCACCTTATCGAAGAGCATGGGAACATACTGACCGGAACGCTTGGTGACCTTCATCTTTTCTGTTTCAACTATTATATTTTTTAGTACTAGGACACAATGAACTATATAAAGGAGCGAACCCCTCTGTGGCAGACTTTCTTTTCTGGTCAGAACATTTCCGCTATTCAGATTGGACTCAGGGATACAGTGATCAGGGATACTGGATATCGCATTGATCCACAGAGTGAGGATGATCTCAGGGCAATCATGGGCAAGGTGTATACAAACTACTACAGATCAACTGGGTCTGTTCCTGAGCTAGTGAGGACCATGAACATGGTTGTGATCAAGGAGACATCTGAGCAGGTCAAGTCTGGTATACTTCAGCAGATGTATTACCTGAGGGATCGTTCAACGGGTCTGCGGGTTCTTGATCAGCCAGTGAATACTTCCACATATGGTAAGAAGGTGCCCATAAATGACAAATTTCTCTTCTCACAGTAAAGATGGGTTCACCAGGTAAAGTCACACGAGAAGAGCTCATGGAGATTCTATTCGGATACCTCATGTTCTCTGGTCTTGACAAGATCGTGACAGTTATATCAGGGTTTGTTTGGCCTCCAGCGAGTGAAACTGAAAAAACTGAAACGAGGAAAAATCTCATGCAGCTCATAGCTATAGTGCTCGCAGTACTAATTCTTTTTTGGTACAAATTTAAAGTATAAAATCGTAATATCAATACAATGAATGACCAAGAAGCATATGATATGGCACTAAAGAGTCTTCCTCAACAAGGGTCACGAGGTATGTATACAGAATCAAACGGTGTAATATTACTCAATGGAATACCGGTTGGAGTTCATGGGTTTTCGGGATCAAAACATGCATGGGAATTGTTCCATTGAGAGTCCTGGAGTAACATGAATCAGTGGACAGTGTGTCATCTTTTCTGGTATTGCCGTCGTGATTCTTTTATGATACAAATTTAAAGTATGAGTTCGAACAACAAAATGATAATTTTTGTCGTGATCATTGCAATTGTATGTTCTAGTTGTGTTGGCGGAGGAGTCGCCCTGTGGCTCAACTGGGATACACTATTCCCCGCTGACGCGTCTTCGCCTTCAAGCAACACCAATCAGACAAGGGGTCCAACTGGGGGCCCTACAAGGGGTCCTACAAGGGGTCCGAGCGATACCAAAAGAATTGTAAAATTGAAAAATAAGAAGTCTGATACATGTTTAGATTTATCAGGTGGAAATGCTTCTAATGGAGCAAAAGTACAAGGATGGAATTGCGCATCAGGTAATCAGGATCATATGACATGGGAGTATGATTCAGTTACAAAGAAATTGAAAAATAAGAAGTCTGGTACATGTTTAGATTTATCAGGTGGAAATGCTTCTAATGGAGCAAAAGTACAAGGATGGAATTGCGCATCAGGAAATCAAGACAATATGACTTGGGAGTATGATTCTACTACAAAAAAATTGAAAAATAAGAAGTCTGACACATGTTTAGATTTATCAGGTGGAAATGCTTCTAATGGAGCAAAAGTACAAGGATGGAATTGTTCATCAGGAGATCAAGACAATATGAATTGGGATATGATCGACGCTTCCTAGAGATACCGTGAATATATAAGTTAGCATGAATCAGTATAGGGATTGGACACGGGACATATGTAGGATCAAGGGCTGGGACAGGTTGCCCGTAGACACAGTGTGGCTATTACTGACCGAGGAGATTGGGGAGCTTGCGTCTGCAATCAGACAGAGGCAAAAGACTTTTACAAAATATGTTCGCAGGGATGAGGTTCAAACTGAAATGGGTGATGTGTTCAGTTATCTATTTCAGTTGGCGTCTATACTTGATGTGGACCTTGACAAGATGTGGGCAGAGCATGTAGTCAAGGTTCAACAAAAAATTTACGTATAGTAATATGGCCACAGAGCTTATGCAGATTGATGACTTGCTCATAGACAAGTTCAACCCCTATTCAATTCCAGGTGCGGATACATTCAGTCCAGGGATACCTCAAATGGGTGGATACAAAGGACCGTCTACACTTGATTGGTACGAACCAGTTGACGATCCCCAATTTAAAGACGAGTCACCTGCGTGTGGAATGCCTTCAGTTGGCGACTACACAGTTGATTTTTGTACAAAAAAGCCACAGGTGCACAATAACCAGCCTGGTTGGGCTATGGAGTTTGATGGAATCGACCCTTTAATTACGAGTAGCTATGGCCTTGTGACTGCGAAGGATCAGATGAGCCCATCAAAGAATGGGTTCATGTACAAGACGTTCAGGATACCTGTATCTGACAATACGTTTTTTATTCTTCTGGCAATGCTAGCACTTATTTTTCTGCTTTTCAGAGACAACTAGTGGGTTCTTCTGTGCAAGGATCAACTTTTCCTGATTCACCTTCTGAATCAACCCCGAGCAGTTGTGCAGTTCCAGGAGCAGATGTCTCGCACAGCAGTTGTTCTGACACATCTTGCATGGAAGCAGGGTCGTCTTGGGGCACATATGGCACTTCATCGTCTTCAATCTCACACAATCCATAAACGCGCTTTCTTTTTATATCCTCCCAAGTTTCTTCGAGGACCGGTTTGATTTTTTCAAAGAATTCCCTGTCTCTCTTAAACTCTCTGATAGAGTACTCGAGTTGACCCGTCTTGGAGTGTTCTGCAGGTCTGTACTTTACAAAATCGCAAACCTCGAGATTGAGGATTTCCATGAGAAGCTGTATCTGCACAAGATATACTGGCTTGATTGTCTGATCAACCTTGTCTTTGTAAGGGCACTTAATCTCCAAGAGTCTGCCAGACTCCGTGACACCATCAGGGCTTCCAGCAAGCCAGGTATACACCTGATGCTTTACGAGTCCAATCTCATGAACAATCTCACCAGTCTTACTGACGTACTCATCTCTGGCTTCATCCTCGTACTTGCAACCGTATCGTGTTGCATCTGACGAAAAGTCTGGTTTCTTGTCACATTTTACAAGTTTACCATCAATCTCAAAGTAACCACACTTTTCACGAATAAACTGATCCCTATTCTTGAAAGGCTTGTTGAGACCGAGGGCAGATGCTGCGTCACTGGCAGTTATGACTCCCTCTCTGAGGGTGTGCCACTGTTGAGATTTTTGAGGTGCATACTCTTGATCCAATAGGGCCTGTACCACGGGATGCATTAGTGATTATACCGCGGGATTCCTTAATACGCACATAGCTGAGTTCTGTTCAGCCTCCTTTTTTGTCTTTCCAAACCCAGTTGCGAGAATAGTTCCGTTAACCTCAACAGTTACGGAGAATATCCCATTTGCTAAAACATTCGACGAGTATACTGGCAGTGCCATCTTTTGGCTCTGACACCACCTCATAAGTTGATCCTTGTAGTTGTCATCAGTCAGAGGAATATTGTCAATGTCAAGAGTTCGGAGAACAAACTCTTTTGCGTACACCATGCCAAGGTCAAGGTATACCGCACCAACAAGAGCCTCATACACATCTTCTAGAATCTTGGGGTTTGTATTCCACGAATTTCGCAGACCCTTTTCATCCATGTCTATGAAGGACGAAAGTCCCAACTTTTGTGCAATACCTGCAAGAGTCTTTCCACGCACTACAATAGTCCGTGCCTTGGTGAGAAACCCCTCCTGGTTCTTTTCGTACGTGTCAAAAAGATACTTGGTTACTATGAAATTTAAGACGGAATCCCCCATGAATTCCAAAGTCTCATAGGAATCAAGAACATTTGCAGCAGATTTGTGCGTAAATGCCCGATTGTAAAGTTCAAGTGTATTTACGCGAAATCCTAATAAATTTTCCAATTCTGTTCGGGTAATACCCATGATATATTATTTGGTGTCTATGCCTTAACCTTTGGACGAGTCTTCTTCTCGACGACGGGCTCAACAGGCACAGCCTTTACAAAATGAGGGCTCAGGTACTTGTTCAGCTTCAGGCTTGTCAGAGTCGCAAGCTCACCAGCTGGCACCTTGAGCAGGTTCTGCAGGTTCTCATCAGGGATAATCTGAGGACCATTCTTCAGATTGTTCGTCTTGACATACTCGTTCACACGCTTAGACACGTCTGCACGGCTAATCTTATCGGTTGGTGACAGAGACAGGAAAGTGCGTAGCTCTGGTGTCACGTCAAGAGGGCGCTTGAATGTAGAATTCTCTGACCGAATGCGAGCCTTCTCACCGTCGGGATCGTCGAGATGCTGCTTAATCTTTCGGATATCACGGTGGATCGCCTTCAGCTCGGACATCAGGGCATCGAGGGTGATAGTATCAGCGGCCATTCCTACGTTGAAAGGGCTTCTTTTCTTTAAGCATGTTTAGGAGGACAAATAGTATGAGTACAATGAGTGCTCCTATTGCGAATGGTACCCATACTGGTCTTGACTCGTCAGGCTTTTTTTCAACGAGTTTCCCTTGTGTGAGCGATCCTCTTTTCGATCCACAGTCCTCAGAGCAGCACCCCTTCTCACATGGGTACACATAAGGTCCATCAGTATATCCACACATTGACTTTTCTGCACCATGTAGCAAAAGACATTCACATGTTCTTGTAGGACACGTGGTATTCATCGCGTACTTATTATGCACAAAGATATATTTACATGTAGTAGAATGTCAACCCCTCAGAAGGTGTCTGATGGCACATACTTTCTTCGGATGAACACTCACAGAATCCAGCTCAACTGTGTAGATACCGATGATATGTGGAAGACAATATGTGGCATCAGAGAGAAGGACCTGATTAAGATTCAGGAAGTTGATGCACTCATCATCAATCAGGCGAAGGAATCATGCCTTGAGTGGTTCGGTAAGAAGCTCAGTGATGAGTTTTTGGAGAATGTGTACGATGCATCTCTGAATGAGACTGGTAATCTTCCTGTATCTCTCGCGAGAACCGCAGATGGGAAGCTTCTCACTCGTTTTTTTGACGAGACCAAGACTCCGAGTGATGCGGAACTCTCAGGTCCGTTTGATATAATTGTCGAGCTTCATGGTATCCAGTTTATTCGTAAAGGGTACACCCCAATATGGAGAGTTTTACAGGTTCGTGAGCGACCGAAACCCAGACCAGAAGTTCCTGATCAGTACATGTTCCAGGATGATGAAGAGTAAAAAATATACTGCACATAGTAAATGACAACTACCCGGTCTGTATTTAAGTCACTCCTTCTGATTGGTGTTCTGGCTGCACTTGTTTACTTTCTGTCTCAGACCAAGCCTGTCGCTGCGAAGAGCATGTATGCTGCTGTGACTCAGGAGGCCATACCGCCCGCAATGGTCCAGCAGCAGGCAGAGCCAGTAGTCATGATGCAGCAGGAAGAAACTCAGGCCCAGCAGCTTGGGGGCGTATCTAGTGGCCTTCTCCCCAAGGAGCCGGTGAATCAGGAGGATTTCGGATCCTTCTCTGCAGAGTCTATCCTCTCTGGTCAGAACTTCCTTGATCCACGTGCACAGATAGGTTACCCAGAGACGGTTGGTGGAACTCTCCGTAACGCGAACCTGCAGCTCAGATCCGAACCAAACAATCCCAGAGACCCAGTATCAATCTTCAACCTCTCTACAATTGTGCCAGACACCATGAGACCAGCATTCGAGATTGGAGCGATCTAAACATTTGGAATGTGTACATCCTAAATGTCTTCAGAGGATGTTGAGTTCAAGAGAAGTATGCACGAGTGGGTAGGTATAAAAAAGCAACTTAAAGAAGTCAGGAGAGACGTCGGGGTCCTGAACAAGAGAGAGAAGGAACTCAAGAGTTTTCTGGAAAAATACATGAAGAATCACGAGATTGACACATGTAACGCACAGGGTTCAAAGGTTACATATACACAGCGTAAAGTAAAGGGGTCCTTCACAAAGGCTATCGTCAAGAAGGGTCTTGTTCAGTTTTTCAATGGGAATGAGGACCAGGCTGACAGGGTACTCGAGATTATTGAATCGTGTATAGAAACTAGTCATAAAGATTCAATCAGTATTAGACTCAAGGAGGAGAATGGTGTGGAGTGAGTACAGAGAGGAGGCGACAGGTGATCATACGATTGACACTGGTAACGACTCTGATTCGTTTGACGATGCTCAACCAGACCCTTTGAGTCCAGAAGATTGGGAAGATTGGCACAGTAGAGACCTATTGAACATGTGGATGTCTATTCAAGAGTATCTTGAAACATATGGTCTCCGGAGTGAATTTCTTCAGGTTGCATCTTTCAATGATTTTTGTACTTTTGTTCACGACTACTCATTAAAATCTCGCCAAGTATAAATGCCTATGCCAGACCCAACCTCCCCTCTTGTGCTTGCACCGGCTGCACTGTTTCTGCTTCTGAGTCCAGGAATTCTGCTGCAGCTCCCTGACAAGTTCAGTCTGATGAGTGGTCAGACAAGCAGACGCAGTGTTCTGGTACACTCACTCGTGCTTATGCTGCTGCTGTTCATCGTTTACAAGTTCCTGTTAAAGACAACTATTACTCAGGCGTCCCTCATTGTACCAGCAATTCTGTTTATCCTGCTGAGCCCGGGTATCCTGCTGACTCTGCCACCGGGTTCAGGTGGAGTGTTTATGAGTGGTCAGACCAGTGTACAGTCAGCAGCCGTTCACACTCTGGTGTTTGCACTGCTGTACGCATTCCTGCGTGGCCAGTTCCCACAGTTTTATTCCAACGCTTGATAAATGAGTCACGTGATCGTCGGCCCAGGTGCAATGGGGTTCTTTGCAGAACTCGGAGCATTGCACGCGACACTCAAATTTGACAATGTACTTGAAATTTCAGGTTCTTCTGCTGGAGCACTTGCAGCATTGTGCTTCATACTCGATATACCCCTCGAAAAATGTCTCAAAGTAGACACCAAATCAGTATTCAAACCGAGTATAAAGAGCTTTATTAAAAACTATGGATTTCTGCCCAGGAACCGTATATACAAAACATTTAAAGACTTTTTTGGTAGAGACTGGACATTTAAAGAACTCTACGAAGAAACTGGAAAAGTTCTTTATGTGGCTGTATCAGTTCTTCCGAGGAACACATTATACTATTCCGTAAAGAATACCCCAGACGAATCAGTCTTGCAGACACTCACAACAAGTGTAAGTATACCTCTCATGTTTGCACCTCTCAGGGATGGACCAAGAATGTTTTTTGATGGATCAGTCTATGAATCAAGCCCAGGAGCCCCTTTCATGAGTGTGTCAGAGGAAGATGTCATCCAGTTCCAAATAGATCCAATAGATGCGAACGATAAATATCCGTCATCTCTCCTCGAGTTTATGGTGACGTTGATCAAAAACATAATTACTATGCGGTCAGACTACCACTACAAGATTGTATCGGTACCAATACAAACCTCAGATATTTACAATTTTTCAATGGATGACGAAACAAAAATTAAGTTGTACGCACGTGGGTACAACTCATGTAGCTCTTAGGTACATCTGGACCTAACCACTCAGTGATATCCTTGGCCATCTTGCAGTCATAGTCTGCGTGATGAGCAAGATCATAAATGCGTTCATTTGGAAATAGAGTCCTGTAAATATTGCTCAGAGAATACCTCCCATTCCCAGGACCTTCTGGGATAACCTGATGCATGTAAGGTGCGCCTGACAGGATCCATGCGTACACATCAAACAGATGGAAGTGTGAAATCTCTGGAAAAATCTTCTTCCAGAACCACTCCTCATAGTACCACGGATGACCAGACGTCACAGTCACATCATACCCGAGCTTTGTAGACTTGTAGCAATCAACCTTCAAGTCCCTGCCAGTAAGCTTTGCAAGCGACTCTAAATCGCCTGGCAGGTTATATGCATATATCGTTGTTCCAGGCTTGTGCCTCTTCAGGTACGTCAAAATGTCTGATCCAGAACACGTTTTGATATCTGGGCCAGTCATGATACGGTTCACCTTCTGTGATGTGCCTGGATCACCAAACTGTGCAATTTCGAGAAACTCTTTGAATACGTGCTGAACAGGCAGTTCATTATTACGCTGGACACACACAATCGCAGGATAGAAGTTCCCATTCTGCAACTTCGAGCACTCGATATCAAACTGGATCTTGCTGTGGCTCATTTTCCCTACTTGTTTCAGTGGCTAAATATTTAGGCGCGATCTTTTCTGCTCAAACTCTTGCTGCTCCCTCTTGTTTGTAATTGGAGTCCCATCTCGAATATACTTTATTTCAGGTCCACTTAGTGTAATAGCATCCAGACGATAGTCCTGGAAAGCCTCGCAGGATATGGGTACATATGGCTTGATCAGGTTGTACATTTTTTCAGCCAGGATTCGAATCTCAGACTGTGCATGGTGATCCATGCGTTTCTGCAGAAATCCAAAGAGGTTGTGTAGGTCCATCTTCCAGTAAAATTCAGTGTATGTGCCCTGAGGCAGGACTATACGAGCCTGTTCACGAGATGCACCCTCCTGCAGAAGCCGGTTGTAAAAGCTAAATGCAGTTGCTGATACTGATATGCCATCTAATGTAAGGTGCTCAGGAATCTGAGTCTCTGGATCTGATCCCTGCTTGTTATTTGAGGATTGTGCAGAATATGGACTTGGGACGTAAAAGTCATCCTGAATCACAGAGTATCTCGCAGACAGTTCATTTACACTTGCTGTCCTGTGACGCAGCCACTGTCTCGCAACGAAAATAGGGCACCTGATGTGAAACTTGAACACAACCATCTCAAACGGGGTTGTGTGCCAGTTACGGAGAAGATATCTTATAAGTGCTCGATCGTCACTTACAGTCTTTGTCCCTGCACCATACGATACTCGTGCAGCCTGCACAACTGCATCGTCAGATCCCATATGGTCGACAAGACGTACGAAAGACATTCTTCTGCGTATAAAAAGTGGCCAATCTTTAAATGACAAAGTTGCCCAAGAGATACTTTTCAGGTCTCAGTGACTATATGAAGGGTATACGCAAGAAGGAGTTTGAAAAGAGAAAGACGACCAAGCATCCAACCCTGCAGAGATCTGACGCATTTGCAAAACCAAAGAAATCGAAGTGGACCCTTATGTTTCACAAGGTATACCCTGATGTACCATTCAATAAGAACATCATAGCAAAAAGAACTGGTATCAATCGTAAAACCCTGAATATAGTCTATGACAGGGGTATGAAGGCTTGGAAAACAAGTGGTTCGAGACCAGGTGCTACTGCTCAACAATGGGCTATTGCAAGAGTATACAAGTTTGTTCTCGTCACAAAGAGAAAGGCGCCAGAAAAGAAACCCGACCCAAATTCAAACCTCAGAGCCCGAATTCGGAAATGAGTTCTGCTACCGACGAATAGTACCTCTTCAAGTCCTTTTGGAACCTTGCTGTACCATTCTGACCATTCTTATACAGCCATGCAAGGTTTGACTTTGAGTACTTGGTTGCAGTCTGGTTCTCCGTAGGAGACCTTGCAGTTTTCGCCTTGGTCTTTGTATCCGCAGGTGCCTTCTGGTTCTTTGTAAAAGAGAGAGCCTGCATCATACAGTCTGCGAGATCATCCTTCTTCTTGTGCTTGTCAAAGAAACCAACAAGTTCTGACTGGTTGGTTGATATGAATTCTCTGCACCTATCCACAGAAGCTTTTTTACGTTTTGCGTACTGCCTCTTCCCTGGTCCCACGATATCAGGAATCTTGTGTCTCGCATCCCATATACGAACCTCTTTACATTGACACAGAAAGTACGTGTGCAGAAAGTGTTCTACTGACTTTATACGTTTGTTACGATCAGGCTGCTTCTCTATGAGTACAAGTTCAGCCTGTGACAGCCATTCCTTTGCATCAAGATGAGTCTTTAGTGATTTGAAGAGGCCGTCATCAGATTCTGGTGGGACTCCATCACAGACCCACTCGGAGATCCTATTGGTCGATGAGTCCAAGAGAACCATAGCGAGGTTGCGAATCCCGACATCTATGCTGAGGAGAATCATTTATTTTAACATGTATGGTCACTTTAAATGGAACTCAAAGATATATTTGGCAAGCCACGAACAGGTCCTCATGCTATACGTATATTCGATATAGCCATAGTCGATGTACTCGGCACATTTTTGCTTGCATGGCTATTTGCCAGATGGGCTCAGGTTGACTTTATAGTCGCCCTCATCATCATGTTCATCATAGGATCTATTGCACATGCAATGGTTGGTGTGAGAACAAAGTTCACAGAGGCTGTATTAGAGAATGAAGATCTTTAAGTATGAATGTGGTGCTGGTGGTGTTGCCACTCATTTGAGTCAGAGCCATTAGGATTTCCATATAAATATGATGATCTCAAGGATCAGTTTTTCACAACGGGTCATTTTTGTTCTTTTGATTGCGTCAAGGCGTACAATCTTGACAGAGACTCTGCGACAAAGGCTATCAATGCAATGTGGATTCTTCTTATGAAGAAGAGACTCACGGGATCTCTTGCCCCAATTAGAACTGCTCCAAAGAGACACACACTCAAACAATTTGGAGGACCATTGACGATAGAAGACTTTCGCAGTGGATCACTGGAAGTTACTTCGAGACTTCCAAATGAGATACGTCAGCCACCCGAAATTACAATAAAAAAGGTTTCTCAGGCGCCCGAAGAGCTTGTTCTGAAACGTCCAAAGCCACTAAAGAGAGAACAGAGCCTACTTGAGAAATCTCTCGGATTACGCAGTAAATGTCAGAGTGGGTCTTCTCTGGTGGCACAAAAGTAAAGGCGGCAAAGTATACTGATGCTGTAGACAAAATGTATCATTGTGATTTTACGAGGCATTGGGCAATGGAGGAGGAACCTGGGAGATGGGTCGTTTTGTTTGGATCAGATGTAGAAGTTGATGTCTTATCAGCAACTGACTCATTTGATGCAGCCAAACAGGCTATAATTCAAGTCCGACAAGAAAAGACCTTGGTCAAGGTGAGACCGGTCCCTAGAAAGATGGAGAGTCGACGTATGTGCTGCTTCCTGCAAAGGATGTGCGAGCCCGACTAAAATAACCAATCATACTAGTGCAAAGCATGGCTAAGCGTCTCATTGTCAAGGCGACGATCAGAGTCATACGAGTCTCAAGGAACCCCAAGATCAAACGAGTTGTCCGAAGGGCGACACACGGAACGGCAGCATCCCTTGCAACCTGCCTCACAAACCAGGCACTGTTCCACAAGGCTGAGGTCACAACAGGTCTTGTCACTGATTTTGTAAGCTCTCAAGTTATTTCCATTGCATTTGAAGTTGCTCGCCTACTTATATAAATGGATGAGTGCAGAGAATACGTCAGGGAGTACCTGGGGACGATCTTTTCAGAGCCTGTCGCGGTGAATATTGAAAAGAGTATATTCAATTTCACAGTGAGGCACATGAAGGAACACAAGAGCCCTGTTACGTGGGAGTATCACGGGTTTCGCAGCACATACAAGTGCAAATGGGTCGGTATCAAGAATGCATTGGAAAATGGACCTCTTTTTGACCTTATTGATAATGGGACTATTTCCACAAAGTCGGTAGCGAGCGTTTCCCCAGATGTTCTGTGGCCTGGTGGTCCCTATGATCTTACGAAGCAGCTCATTGCAGCAAAGGAGACCAAAACTGGAAAGGAGGCGGCTGGCGCCGGTCTTTTCAAATGTGGCAGATGCAAGTCTGACAAGACGACATACTACCAATTGCAGACACGCTCAGCAGATGAACCCATGACCACCTTTGTCACGTGTTTGAACTGTGAAAAAAGATGGAAATGTTAAGTAAGTATGACGTCTGGGTTCATCTTTGTAGACTCGAACAATAGGACCACATCAGACCAAAGCAATTCATACAAACTTGATCTCGTTTCTCCCATTCACAATATTACCAGAATAGATTTAGTATCTGCAAAGGTTCCAAACACAATGTATAATGTTACGATAGGAACAATAACTGTAAATGGATCACAGTTCACCGTTACTCCCGGGTTTTACGAAGCATGCAGACTTGCGAGTGAAGTCACAGCCAAAACCTCTTTATTTGTAGATTACTCTTGCGATACTGGTAAATTTACATTCTGGTCAACATCTGCATTTACAATTGATGCATTGTCGTCAGACATGATCAAGGCTCTCGGGCTTGACTCAAGGGTTCACACAGGGATTCTCAACTCAGGGGTATATAGTGTAGTAGCAGATAATGTAGCTGATCTGTGCACGAATGATTTTGTATTCCTTGATATCGAGGAATTCCGAAGATCTTCTATGGTTGACTGCAAATCTTTCGCCGGGAACACCTTCTCAGGGTCTACTGTGAATACACTTTTTGGAGCTATACCCCTTGATGTACCCTCAGGATCTGTCAAGTTCTTCAAGGAGAACACAGACTACAAGATGTATGCAACCTTCAAAGCACCTATTGGTTCGATAAGCAGACTGACTATACGTTGGCTCGACAGAAATGGAGTACCACTTGTGTTCAATGGACTCGACGATAATTCAATAGTACTGAGATATCACACTGTTAAAGAACCATCCGCAGAACGTATCGAATTACCAGAACCAGTACCAATTGTGGAACTACCACCAGTTCCAAAGAAGAAGGTGAACTATTATCTGATGGGGGGCGTAGGGGTTATCATTGCAATCCTACTATGGTTTTTCTTGTCTAAATCTCATACCAACCAATCTTTGCCGCAATCTTTAAATTATTCGAGAATCCCGATGCGGCCAAGGTGAAAATCTCACTCGTCCCAAAATTTTGCTGGCCGATTGGTACTGCGTTTAATGGATCAAATTGGAGTGTACCCCTGGACACAATGTACCCTCCATTTACAATTCTACCTCCAGACAGATTGGTTGCACTTATGTCGAATTGGGTCATCGCACCAATTGGATGATTTGTCCAGTTTGCACCAGTCAGGGTTGAATTTGCTATAATGTACCACGCAATACCATCGGAGGAAGACGTCACATATATGTCAGCCTGTTTGAATACTGCTAGACTGTAAAGCCTGTCTGATCGTAACCTCAAAGAAATAATTGGATATACTGTTCCAGCATTTGAAAGTGTCACAGAGTCAGCAGTTGTTGTTCCTCTTTGTTGAATGATAAAGGGGTTCCTTGGTTCATAGCCACCCTCTGAAATGACTGTTGAACAAATCTGCTTCAGTGTCCCTGCAGTACCAGATATCTCATATCTTACTGGTAATATGGCAGTGGTCATGTATACAGAATCAATAATATTCGCATGATTCATTACATGACACGGTATAAATTCTCCATTTATACAGAACCCAAACCTGACCGAACCTGCACCAAGCCACTCTAGATCTATCCACAATATTTGAACCTTTGCCATGTCAAGTGTGAGTTTGCTAGGACCAAGTCCATCCATTTTATCAATGTTCCATTGAGTCTGTGGCACCTGTGTATCTGTACCATCGTTTCTCTTTACGAAATAAGTGACCCCACCAGACCGTTCTATGAACAATCCGTTCAATTCGTAGAAAATTCCAACCCTCTGAGTGGCATTACCCGAGTCCATTACAAATGTACTCATGTGTAGAAGAGATTTTCCTGGCTGGTAACCAAATACATTTCGAGACTGTCGAATAACAGTACCAGATGTACCAGTGTTCAGGACCGCCGTACTTTGGTTTGCTATATAAGTGACATTTCCAGTTCCAGACACATTGCTGAAGAACAAATCAGATATATCATATCTATTCTGTGAATCAAACAGGGTGAATGGATTGCTCACTCTTAACCTCTGAAAAGCATCTCGATTGATGTCTGTGCTCTGAAACATTTTGAGGGTTGACACCTGAGAGCAACAGCTCGTCATTGTTTACTAAAAATTGTACCCGAAAATAATACAAGGGCGATGGGTCGGTGTGAAGGGACCACAAAAGACGGAACAAGGTGTAAAGTTGCCGCCATGGGAGACCAAAAGATGTGCTTCCAACATTCAGATAAATGTCCCATTTGTTTGGAACGTTTGGGCCAAGGAGACGATACTTCTTCTCTTGCCTGTGGCCATTCTTTTCATGCTACATGTGTGTACCACTGGCTCGATAGATCAACCACCTGCCCCATGTGTAGATTCCAAGTGAAGAGCATGACTATGGAAGTTGAGCACGATCCAGTTCTTGATGACGTATGGTCCACTATACCAGGATTACTCAGAGAATTAGTAAATGACGGTACACTCTTACTCAGTGACAGGGTGAGAATAGGTGCAGTATTCACAATTACAAATATAGAAAGTGGACAAATAATCAGGACGAGCAATTTCACCTAAACAAATATATGGTATGGATAACCAGAATGACTCTTGTAAAGGTGTATACTGATGTTGGGGGGGTAAAACCAATCCATCTACTTGCAAAGATATTCGACGTGAAGGATTCTACATATTTCATAAGATATCTGAGCCCAACTGACAAGTCTGAAAAGGGAAAGAAGATATACGCATATGAGGACGAGGTGTATCAGATTGACGAGGATTCTATTTCAGAGTATATGAATACAGGGGACGAAACAGTAGTTGGGTTTGAAGAAGTTCAGGGCGGATTTGTGCTCGCAGACTCTGACTCTGATTATACCCC